>Ga0326727_10004892_pt1 | contig 39174 bp, 20 predicted proteins | sample MB2enrmetagenome_FD_207643 | JGI IMG/M metagenome (GOLD analysis project Ga0326727, IMG submission 207643) | Lab enriched peat soil microbial communities from McLean, Ithaca, NY, United States - MB29MY | ecosystem: Environmental > Terrestrial > Soil > Wetlands > Peat | place: USA: New York...
CCCTGATTGTCGCCGGTGGAACGATGTACGCGCCCTATGCCCCCTTCTTCGCTATTGTGCCGGAGATGCTGCCCAAGAACGTGGCCGGCGAAGTGATGGCCCTCATCAATAGCTGCGGTGCGCTGGGCGGTTTCGCCGGCACATGGCTGGTGGGGCTTCTTCAGGCGCTTACCGGCAATGCGCGAGGCGGATATCTTGTCATGGCCATGTCGCTCATGCTGGCCGGCGGCATCACCATCTGTCTGCGGGCTGCGAAGCCGGCAAGCAATCCATGAGTGACACTACGGCCTGCTGCGAACCAGGGTTGCCGTTCCTCGCCGTATGATGGATCGCGACTGTAATAAGGTCATTGCGTTTGCGATTGCCACCTGGATGTGTTCAGCTCAGAAGTATATTGCGAATTTCGCCTTCCGGATCGTCTTCCATGCGGCGATTCAAGTGATGTTGATTGCCAGATTTCTTCATAGAGATTCCATCTCCTCTTTCTGTTGATGAAGCTTTTTTACACAGCCGTTTGCGACTCAGACGGCGGCTCCGGCGTCTTCTCATAAAGACGCACTCAGCTCCGCTCGTTGACAAAACGTATACCCGTGCAGCACAGTAGAACCCTTGACCAATCGCTGCCAAATTGATGCAGTGTGAAGGAGAAACAATATGACCATAGCATGGTTGCACAAAGCGCTTCCAGCAAGGAGTGCTGGCGCGTTACTGACCCTTTTGATATTGGTAGGATTCTATGCCTGTGGCAGCAAGGCACAGGAGGCAGCTCCTGGCGGCACCGGAGCGGCAATTACTGCCAACATTGATGCCAGCCAAATTGGAGCGCCGATTTCAAAGTATCTTTACGGCGGGTTTATCGAGCACATTGGTAGCACCATGTATAGCAGCCTTTGGGCTGAAATGCTCGACGACCGCAAGTTTTACTTTCAGATCAATTCGAAGCCTGACGACGAAGCCCGCCGGGGAGGCGGATTTCCCGGCATGAGGCTGCGCAAGTGGCGCCCGGTCGGACCCGATGACGCCGTAGTGATGGACAAAGATCATCCCTTCGTCGGCGACCAGAGCCCGCGCATCGCGCTCGACGCGGCCACTCCGCACGGGATCCGGCAGTCGGGTCTGGCTCTGGTCAAGGACAAGCAGTACACCGGCCGCATCTATCTTCGCGGCACTCCCGGCAGCACGGTGAAGGTCTCGCTCATCTGGGGCGAGGGCGCGAATGACCGGCAGACCATCTCCTTTGCCGCGCTCTCCAATGAGTACCACAAGTTCCCGCTCAGATTTACGGCCAAGGCCGACGCCTCGGATGGCGCTATCGAGATCACGAGCACAGGCGCGGGAAACTTCCACATCGGCACGCTCTCGCTGATGCCGGCGGACAACATTCAGGGATTCCGCCCCGACACAACTTCTCTTCTGCGTCAGATCAATATGGGCTTCTGGCGGTATGGCGGCAACTACACCTCCGGCTTGATCTGGTATCACATAGTTGGCGACATCGATAAGCGCCCGCCGGACTTCGACTATGCGTGGAATGCCATGCAAACGAACGACCTGGGCCTGGACGAATTCATGACGTTATGCAAGCTGATCGGCGTAGAGCCGTATATCAGCGTCAATGCGGGCTTCGGCGATTCGCACTCGGCGGCCGAAGAGGTCGAGTACATGAACGGAGCGGTTGGCGCGCACATGGGCGCGCAACGCGCGAAGAACGGCCATCCGGAACCGTATCACGTCAAGTTCTGGAACATCGGCAACGAGCCCTGGGGCGCCTGGCAGCTTGGCCGCACCGACCTGAAGTATTTCGTTCTCAAGCACAATGAATTTGCGAAAGCGATGCGCGCGGTTGATCCCTCGATTGTACTGATTGCCTCCGGCGAGATGCTGGAAGATGGGACGCTCCATGGCGATATACGCATAAAGTACGCGGGAAACCTGGAGCCTCTGTACGGAACAGAATCCGACTGGACGGGCGGCTTCCTTAAGAATTGCTGGGGGAACTTCGACGGCATCGCCGAGCACTGGTACGGGCAGGGCAACAGGCGCTACGATCTTGAGAAGGCGAAAAGCCTTCAGCCAGACGCGTCCAACGAAGATGCGTATGTGAAAGTCGATCAGACAACGCTTGAATGGGCGCGTATTCCGGCCAATATCGTGAGCCTGAAGGCCGAGGAGTGGCAGGGCTACCAGCATCGGTTCCCGGCCATGGTGGACAAGAAGATCTTCTTATCCATCGACGAATACGCCTATTTCGGCGGGGGCTTTGGCCGAAGCGTGAATCTCAAGCAGGCTCTGGCCTACGGCATGACCTTCAACGAGATGCTTCGGCACACTGACTCTCTCACCATGGGTGCGCACACCATGGGCACCTCGACAATTGACTTCAACCGCACCGCCGCGACCTTCAGCACGCTCGGACTCCTGTTTAAGATGTACAGCAATCACTTTATCGGTTCTATCCCGGTTGCCCTATCGGGGAATTCGCCTCAGCCGGCGCCCAAGTATCCCGCCGGCGGCGACCAGCGAAAGACAATCTCCGGCAGTCCCACCTATCCGCTCGACATGGTCGCGGCGCTCACTCCGGACCGCAAGTTCCTCACCCTTGCAGTGGTGAATGCAACGGAATCGGATCAGAAGTTTGATCTGAACGTCGCGGGCGTTCACTTGGCCGGCCCGTCGACACTTTGGCAGTTGACCGCAAAGAGCCTTGATGCTGCTAACCACGTCGGCCAGGAGCCACAGGTCGGCATCAAAGAGATCGCCCTCGGCGACGCTCCGCGCACGCTCGCCGTTGCGCCCATCAGCGTGAACATCTATCGGTTTCCGATTGCTCAGCCGGCGCAATGAAGTCTTGCAGTCGCACACTTATAGCATGGAGAAATAACATGATGAAATGCATGACGCGAATCTTCGCTACATGAATCCTAAGCTGCCACCCGAGCAGTGGGCTGCCAACCTATGGCATCGCATGACTCTTGCGGAGAAGGCTTCGATGCCGCACAAATTCTCGCAGAGGTTTAACTGTACGAAAGCCATGGCGCGAAACTGCTCGGCGTAACTGAGGCTGTGCACCCGGAGATTACCGCCATACCGGGCAAAGCTACGGGAAAATGAGGTCCAGTGAAGGAACTCGATCAACTGTGTGAAACAGTACATTGCTTGTGTTCACCGATGCCTTCAGAGCCAACCAATCACTGGATACAGCATCACCCCAAATTCAAATCGACACCACCATTAAACGGCGGCAATTCACAGATTATCAATAGGTTAAGGCGAGCGACTGCTGCGTTAACCGGACAGTAATGAATACATCTAATAAATCGATAAATTAGCAAGATAAATACAACTTGTCCTACAAGTTTTTTTGTGGATATCATGCGTTTCAGTCAAACCTCAATCGAACACTGCTAGCAAGATTCCCGGAATACCGCAGTTCGAACCTGAGAAGTAAGCAATTCAAGAAGATCACCAATCCTTGGGAGTAGATAAGATGCGAAAGATCATCAATGAAAATTGGTCAAACTCAAGCGATTTTGCTTCTTCGGTTCGAGAGTGTGAGTGTAGCTGCAGTTAATTCGAAATAGGCTGCTCTAAGCAGCAGAAATGGAGAAAGTCTTCCATGTTGAACAATTATGTCAGTGACACAAGTCTCAGACGGTGCAGCGCGTTCATAGCCTGCTGCATCTTTGCGTGTATCCTCGTGATATTCTCGGCTGCCAATTTGTCAGCACAGACCGCTGGCGTGGTTTCAGGACACGTCAGTGATGCATCTGGCGCTGTGATTCCGCAAGCGACCATCACTCTCAAGAATGTGGATACTAGCGGGGTACGCTCCACGGTCACCACCGGCACAGGCGACTACACCTTTCCCGACGTTCCGCCGGGAATCTATAACATTTCGGCCAAGCACGCGGGCTTCAAGACCGGCACGACTAATAACGTGGAAGTGCAGGTACAACAGTCGGTTCGCCTGGACTTCACCCTGCAGGTTGGAGAGATAACACAAACGATTGAGGTTACAGCGTCTGCTGTGCTTCTACAGGCTGAAAACGCCACCCTCGGCACTGTGATTGAGAATGCGGCCGTGAACGAGCTGCCGCTGAACGGCAGAAACTACCTGAGCCTGGTAGCTCTAACCTCCAACGCCAACACGCTTGCACCGGCATCAGGTCAAGCCAGCGCGCGTATGGGCACCGACCGCGCCACGCAGTCAATCTCCGTCGGCGGCCAGCGAATCATGTGGGACTACTACACGCTGGACGGCGTGAACAATACCGACCCTGATTTTGTAACCTATGTCGCGCTGCCCTCTCTGGACGGCATTCAGGAATTCAAGGTCCAGACCGGTGTCTACTCGGCCGAGTTCGGCCATGAGGCAACGCAGGTCAACGTGGTCAGCAAGAGCGGCACCAATACATATCACGGCGCCATGTACGATTTCATCCGTAACAACACCGCGGATGCAAATCCTTATTGGTTCCCGTACAACGCCACCCCCCTTACGGTATACCCCTTCAAGTGGAACGACTACGGATTCGAGCTTGACGGAGCCATCAGAATTCCCAAACTTTACAATGGCAAAGACAAGTTCTTCTTCATGGTTGATGACGAATGGAGGAAGATCCGCCAAACTAATCTGGGCAGTGCAACTCTGCCCTCTCCAGCCATAGCGGGTGGCGATTTCACGGGCTTCACCACCGCCGCCGGAGTTCCGGTCATCATCTATGATCCGGCAACCGGAGACGCCAACGGCTTCGGAAAGACGCAGATCTCCTGTGGTGGCGTGCTGAATAAAATATGCCCCAACCGAATCACCTCGCAGTCCGCGGCGTTGCTGCAATACCTGGGGACAAGCACGACACCGTACTACTCGGGTGGAAAGGTGGTCGCGAACTACGGGTACACCACCCTGGGACCACAGGATCGTCAGGGCTTGACCGTCCGTGGAGATTACATCCAGTCCCAGAAGTCGCAGTATGCCTTCCGCTACAGCTCGGGGAAAGAAGACATTTTAAATACGGGATTCATGGGCGCGGGCAGCAAGATCATTACCAACTACTACCAGTACATGGGCTCCAACACATGGACCTTAACGCCCCACATCGTCAACGAAGCGCGCTTTGGCTATACCCACTTCTTCAACTCTCTTGGCTTGTTGGCGGCGTACACGACTGACGTGGTGGACGGACTCGGGATTCCGGGCCTCAAAGGCGGTGACCCTTCAACCTGGGGCATTCCAGATGTGGCCTTTAACTCGGGACCGGCGGGTACAACTCCGGCCATTTGGGGCGCTGCGGGCGGCCTCGGGGATCGCGGCGGGGATGGGCCCTACGTTTTGTCTGATCCTACCTGGCAGATCGTCGATAACATCTCATGGATGAAGGGCAAGCATTCATTCCGGTTCGGCTTTGAATACAACCGGCAGACCTTCAACCAGTTGGGCAACCAGTTCTCGCGCGGGCAATTCAGCTCCGAACCCATTTCTACTGCCCTCCAATCGGGCACGGTCGGTCACGCTACGCTTTCTGGAGGCGACGCGCTCGCTGACTTCCTGCTCGGCGATCTTTACCAGTCAACGGTTGCAGTGGCTGTCGCGGACGCGAATTACGTGCGCAATGTATGGGCCTTTTATGGAGACGACACCTACAAGCTCACACCCAAGCTCACGATTTCAGCGGGTCTCAGGTACGAGCTGACTCCTCCGTGGAACGATACGTTTGGCAATGACTTCAACATCGATGTCCAGGTGATGCCGCAGCTGGGCGACATCAGCACCACATACCAGCAGAGCCAATGGCCCTTCTATGTCCGCCAGGGCAATTGTGCTCAATCAGATGTGTATAGTGGCCTTGCGATCAGGTGGATAACTACCCTAGGGCCGGCGCCGGTTTGCAGCAATGGACTCTTGCCAAATGGTCCGCTGTTGGACACCCAGCACCTGAACTTTGCGCCGCGCTTCGGCATCGCTTACTCGCCGGACGCCAAGACGGTGATTCGCACCGCCTACGGCATCTTCTACACCCAGGACATTGGCAATGCGTATTTCGACATGGCGCGCAACATCGCCGGCCGTGTGACGTATACAAATACGGACTCGGCCTCGGGAATATTCGGTAATTCCAGCCTTACCTGGGCCAACGCAACGCCGGGCGCCGGCGGCGGTGCAATCGCAAATCTTCCTCCCAGCACCGCGTTCGCGAACGCGGTCAGCCATAAGACCAGTTACACCCAGCAGTATCTGTTAAATATCCAGCGGCAGGTTGGACAGGAATGGTCGTTCGAAACGGGATTCCAGGGTGCACTGAGCCGTCATCTTTATGGGTTCAAAAATGCAAACGTGGCGACTCCATACGGATACATCGGTAGTGGCACTGCGACTTCAGTCGCCTACCGGACCCCCTTCGCGAACATGGGGGGGATCCAATATGTGCACGACTGGGGCACCGCCAATTACAACGCGTTCAGCATAAAGGCTACCCGCCGCTTCAGCAAGGGCCTCAACGTGACCGCTTCGTACACTCTCTCCAAATCCCTCGACGAAACCAGCGGTGTTCGTAGCCAGGGGAATGAACAATTGTTCCCCCAGAACAACGAGTGCCTCTACTGCGACTACGGCCGTTCCGCATTCGATGTTCACAATCGGATCGTTGGCTCGGCACTTTACGAACTACCGATCGGACCTGGCAAGTTGGTGCCGGTGAATAACAAAGCCTTGAATGCGGCGATTGGCGGCTGGCAAGTGGGCGGCATCTTTACCCACCAGACCGGTGCTGTCGGATTCCCCCTCCTCGGTTATGACAACGCCAGTATTGCTAACCCGGGTGGCAACATGGATCGGCCCAATGTAACCGGGACCAGCCCTTACCTCAGCGGGAGCGCGAGGTCGCTGAACGATTGGGTAAATAAAGCCGCCTACACTCCCGCTGCTCCCGGTTTCTACGGAAACGTGAAGCGCGGCAGCTACACGGGCCCGGGATTAACCAACCTGGATGCCTCGCTGCATAAGCAATTTCTGATGCCCTACAACGAAAGGCATCAGTTGGCGATCCGTTTCGAGGCATTCAACGCCCTCAATCACCCCAACTGGAACAATCCGACTTTGACCTACAGTTCCTCCACCTTCGGCCGCATCGGCGGCACGGGCGCCATGCGCCAATTGCAACTGGCAGCGAAGTACCAGTTCTAGTTCGCAGCAGTAGGATGGTTGTTGATTGATGAATTGAATCTGTTTCTCCGTGCCGGAGATCCTTGCTAGCCCGAGTCACTTCAAACTCTCGGCCGGCTTTGATCTCCGGCGCATTACTTATGGTTTAGAGCATTCACCACGGATTGGTATGGCGCCGAAGAAAGAGATTCCGGCTTAGACAGATTGTATAATTCAAGCGAAATGAGAGGTGGAATGACCAAGTCAATTCCTGTGCTAGCTATTCTTCTGTCAGTCTGCTCTTCGGCGCTGGCGCAGATGGAACCTTGCGCGACGGCCGGCGAGAACAATCCCTTTCTCGGCATCCAGACCATCCGCCTGTGGTCCGGCGACGCTCCCCAGGCCAAGGGCAATGCCTGTGAGGACACGCCCACTCTCACCGTCTTCGAGCCTCATCATGGCACGGCCAACGGCTCAGCAGTATTGATCTTTCCCGGCGGCCGCTATGCCCGCCTGGCAGGTAATTTGGAGGGCCGCCAGGTAGCCGACTGGTTCACTGCGCGCGGCTTTCGCGCCTTTATCCTCAGCTACCGGCTCTCATCGAACGGTTATCTGCTTCCCGTGCCGCTCATCGACGCCAGGCGCGCCATTCAGACAGTGCGGGAGCAGGCCAAGGACTACCAGATCGACCCTAATCGCATCGTAGTCACCGGCTTTTCCGCCGGCGGCCATTTAGCCGCGCTCTCCGGAACGCAGTTTGTCCCCGGAAACCCCGGCGCGGAAGACCCCATCGAGCGCGTTTCCAGCCGCCCCGATTACATGGTCCTCATATACCCGTGGATCGGCGCCATCTCTTCAGACACCTCACACCTGAGCTACTGCAAGCTCTACAACGTGATGGACCGCTGCGAAGCACTGCGTACCGCATACTCTCCCGATCTCTTCGTCACCAAGGACACGTCGCCTACCTTTTGGTATCACACCTTCAACGACCAGACGGTTCCCGTCGAACAGGGGCTACGCTTCTATGAGGCTCTGGTCAAGGCCGGCGTTCCGGCTGAGGCGCACATCTTCGCCAGCGGGCCCCACGGCACTGGCCTGGGCAAGGGCGACGCAGCTCTCGACCAGTGGCCCAACCTGCTGGAAATTTGGCTGCGCGCTCAGGGTCTTCTGAACATCCAAACCCCTCCTGCCCCCAAATAACTGACGAAGTGGCGGACGATTTGCAGTTCCTTTAAAGGATTGGAGTGTTCTACCGATGCGTCGATTGTCATTGATATTTGTGTTTGTTGCGACAGCCGCTCTGCCGATGACTGCCCAATCGGTGTTTCTGATGCGGCCGGATGATCCTCATGCGGTGTACCTGCAGCGTGGAAGCTTCGGCGCTGCCGCGGATGGCAAGGGGGACGATACGGCGGCCATCCAGGCAGCGATCGATCGCGTGCAGGAGACGACGGAGCAAGGCATAGTCTTTGTCGCGGAGGGAAGATATCGGATCAGCCGGACGATTCACCTTTGGTCGGGGATACGGCTCATCGGGTATGGCGCGCATCGCCCCGTGTTTATCCTGGGAGCAAACACGCCTGGGTTCCAGCATGGCCATGAATTTCTTGGGACAGGCCGCTACATGTTACAGTTTGCCTCGCGACGGCCGGCGGCGGGGGAGCCCGTGGTCGATGCGAACGAGTTTACGTTCTATAGCGGAATCAGCAATCTGGATTTCGAGATTGGCGAGGGTAACCCGGCGGCGATTGCGGTGCGCTTTCACGTGGCGCAGCACTCGTTTCTTCAGCACATGCGTTTCCAGGTGGGCGATGGGCGAGCTGCGCTTGAGGACGTGGGGAACGGTGCCATCGACCTTCAGATCGAAGGAGGCGAGTATGGCATTATCTCGGTACGTACGTCCCCGGCATGGCAGTTTCTGCTGATGGATTCGAGCCTGACGGGCCAAAGACGCGCTGCAATTCATACACAGGAAGTTGGCATGACTCTGGTGCGCGATCGGATTGCGCGAACGCCGATAGCGGTCGAAATTACCCACGGAATGACAGAGCAACTGTTTGGACGCGACCTCGTACTAGAGGATATTGGCCTGTCGGCGGTGGTGCTTGGCGATGCGCGCAAGGCATATCACGAGGTCACCCTGGACCATGTGGTTTGCCGGAACGTGCCTCAGCTAGTCGAGAGCCCTCAACTCGGTCAAGGTCAAGCTGGATCGAGTGCAATGTTCGCAGTGATGGGAAGTTTGCATCCTTATATAGAGGAACACCTGACCATCGGAGTGGAGATTGGCCCCGACGGGCGCGAGCGCGGCGTGCAGGTTCGGCATCGTGAACGCGCCGGGTCAGGCAGGGCCGTAGCCTCCGACATCCCGTCCTTGCCGTCGATGCGGGAGTGGGTGAACGTGCGGACGCTCGGCGCTAAAGGAGACGGGTCGGACGATACGGCGGCGCTACAGGCAGCGATCGATGGGCATCGGGTGCTCTATTTCCCTAGCGGCGCCTATCGGGTGACGAACACACTGCGGCTGCGGGCTGATAGCGTGTTGATTGGCTTCAACCCGGTTACCACGCTGATTACGGTGACAGATGAGGCGGCGAACTTCACGGGTGAAGGCGAGGCTGTGCCGGTGGTGCAGAGCGCGAAGGGTGGAGCAGCGATTCTTACCGGAATCGGGATCGATACCGAAGCCATGGATCGGCGGGCGGCGGGGCTGGTGTGGCGCGCTGGCCCTCGCTCCATGGTGGAGGATGTGAATTTCATGCGCGTTCCGGGGCGCGGAAACCCCGCGCTGAACCCGAATCTTCCCAGGCCCGCGCAGCCGCCACAGAATTTTGCAGTGAATGTGGGGACGCAGTATCCGAGCTTATGGGTGAAGGATGGGGGTGGCGGAAACTTCCGCGGCATATGGACAGCGAATACGCTGGCGAAGGCGGGGTTGCTGGTGGAAAACACAACAACGCCGAGCGTAGTTTACCAGATGTCTTGCGAGCACCACATGCTCCACGAGACGCAGTTCCATCATGCATCGAACTGGACAGTGTATGCGCTGCAGACGGAGGAAGAAAATCCGGCTGGCGCAGATGCCTTTTCAGTGGACCTGAAGGACGCGCAGCACATGGTATTTGCGAATTTGTTTATGTATCGGGTCTCGCGAAATGTGCTGCCCAAGCTGAATGCGGTGGAAGCGGCGGATTCAACCGATATTCAATTTGAGAATGTGCATGACTTCAGCATGACACGGCTGGCATTCGATAACAGTGTCTTTGATCAGACCAGCGGTGTCCGGGTCCGGACGCATGACTTCACAGTGTTCACGCTAAACTCTGAGCTAAAGGTTGGCGCTCCGCTGCCGCTATCTGCCGGTGTCTTTGCGGCGGGGGCAAGGCTGGAGCAGCTTGCAAGCGGCTTCAGCAATATCGCCGGGCTCACAACTGATGATGGCGGGCATTTATACTTCACCGATGCGGCGATGCATCGGATTTACAGATGGAACGCGGATGCGAATAAAGCTGAAGTCCTCATAGATGAGGTGAAGACGCCGATGGCGGCGGGGTTTGCAGCTGACGGATTGTTGTTGGTGCTGGACTACAGCCGGTCCGTTTTCGGAGTGGATACGAAGACGGGTGATGCGAAGAAGATCGAGGCCGCAAGCGCGCCTGTGAGTGGGACGAATCTGATGCTGCCAGTTGGATTTCACAACAGCATGGAGACGCTGAAGCAGCAGATGGAGCATCGGGGAGTAGTCTACGCGAGGCCCAGCAACATGGCGATCGTTGCAGTGGTCAAGGACGAGGCGCGGAGTTACTTTTATGCTCCGGGCAGCACAAGTGCCATCATGGCGGGGGGAAACTGGCAGCCGATGCTGCAGGCATCCCAGTGGCAACTCTTCCATGTCGGCGACGAGCACCTGGCAGCAAGTGAGGAGGATGACACCGTCTATCGTTTGAGACTTGACAGCTTAGAGCATGTGACCGCGACTGAATTCGCGCCGCGAGGAGGGTCCAGCGTTGTGACCGATGCAGCCGGAAATGTGTATGTGGCTGTAGGCCAGCTTTACATTTACAGTGCAAGCGGACGGGAGATTGGCGTGGTGGAGATTCCGGAGCGGCCGGGAAGCCTGGCGTTCGGAGGGTCGGATAATAAAACCCTGTTTATCGGGGCCCGTGGTTCGCTCTTTTCGCTGCAGACAGCGGCTGCGGGACGATAGCACCCGGATTTCTGTGCACCGTCGATCTCTTCTCATCGATTTCCACTCTCGATGAAACTCAGGCTGTGACGTGGGAGATCTTTGACTGGAATGAAAAAACGAAGACCGCGTCGAAGTCCCGCATAATTCGAAATGGACACAGCATCGATGCGCCCAAGTTCGGCTTGATCGAGAGTCATATTTTGACGCTGGAGCGTATGGTGGTCTTCCGCAACCATCACGCGAATCAATACCTTGCACCGCGATACCGCCGAAATATCGCTCATGGATGCCCGTCAACATTCGTAGGAGTATTAGTTACTAAACTGTATTGTGGAAACAAAAGAAATCCGCGACGGTCATAGGGTTGAGAAGTGACTCCATCAAAAGTTGGCAATAAAACTCAACATTAAGATGCGCTACGCCGTACACCCACGGTTGTAGTCACACCTCCATCAAAGGGTTGTTACGTCCGCGTGCCGCATAGCTGATGCTCGTTCACAGTTGAATGAACATACAAACTATAAGTCTTCTTGTCTTCCTTGTCGTGCCTGCGGCAACCTATGCGCAGGGTACGATTTTTAGCCAGTGGCAGGCCCGTGCCTCACAAACCCAATCCAAACAGCCTGGATGGAGCGTTCCTCTTATCACGCAATATCCTTCACTGATTCAAGTGCGCGTACCGATTTTGTAAGGCAGATCACTGCCGCCCGCACCACGACCTGGATTTACGACAACAGCAAAGGTATTAACCTCATCCCCTTTGCCAACACTGAAATCGACTTCAATCTACCACCCTACATCCAGCACAATGTAGCCACTGCGAAGGACGGCGCAGGTGACACTTCCTTCGCGCTCAAGTACCGTCTCTTCGCGGGCAACGAGCAGCATGGCAGCTATGTGGCCAGCATCGCCGCTGTTGCAACGATCCCCACTGGCAGCTACTCGAATGGAAGCACCGACGCCACCATCGCGCCAACCATCGGCGTAGGCAAAGGCATTGGCCGCTTCGATGTGCAGTCCTGCGTGAACATCGTCTTACCCACCGGAGACACCTCCAAGCTGGGTCGCCCTGTTACGTGGAACGCGGTACTGCAGTATCACCTCGGCAAGTATGCATGGCCGGAGATCGAGCAGAACTCCACTTACTATCGCGGCGGCAAGAACGACGGCAAAATTCAAACATTCGTGACGCCGGGATTCATGTTCGGCAAATTCAAGTTCCGGCCTGAGGACAAGACGAGCCGCATCGGTCTGGCTTTTGGCGCAGGGATGCAGATGGCCACCAGTACTTATCACGCCACCAATCACAACCTGGTCTTTACGGCACGCTATTTGTTCTAGCATCGCAATCACATAGTTCGCAATTCATCGAATCCGATCCGAGCCCTAACTGATCGATGGATGCTGTTGGAAGAGGGACCTTGCAAGAATTATGACGATTGCCGCTCCGTTTGCGCTGGTGCTGGTTTGCGGTTTTACCACCGAGCCATCACAAAGTCCCGAAGCGGATATCATCGTCACTGCCGCGCCAGCCTATAAGCCGTTGGCGGCATCACGCGGAGAAGAACACTCTCCCAAAAGGCGCGCAATTGCTCGTGATTCATGCGGGCGAGGCGGAGCAGCTGGTGACGGGCTATACGGCTACTGCGGACGCCAACGTTTTCTTCGATGCCAAGACAGTGCCAAGTGTTCTCGCTGTACCTTGTTGATTCTTGTTGTTTTTGGTGCTTTGACAGCTACAAATGCGACACACCCGAATGTAGCTGAGCGGCGGTTCGCGCTAGCGCCTGAATGGAAATCGGCCATACTATAGCGATCGGTTCTCCTTTCTGGAATCCTGTCGAAATATCGTGGCCTCCTCCTAACAGTTATGACAGTTCCCTAAAGTGCACCCCAAGGCTTCGTATCCAAGGTTCTATGAGAAAGAAAACACGACATGTTCTGGCCAGATGGGATTATGGAGAGAAATAGTCTGAAATCTCCACCGAAAGGTTGATGTCAGGCGTCTCGCTGAGCGGCTATGCTTCTCTTGCGGATCAGCAGTGAGGCCGATTGGGGGTCTCTGCTCAGCGCAGCCACGCCAATCTTTTCGGAGTTAGGAATCAGTGTCGATGAGACGATTTCTGATTGCAGGGATTCTTGGCCTTGCAGGGAGCGCACTGTATTTGTTTGCGTTTCCATCGGCCACAATCTTCTATGAGTGCATTGTTCTGCTCCATATTCTCCTTGGAGCAATCTTCCTTGGCCTCGGCGTGCCGTGGATAGCCCGGCTGATGCACGGCCGCAGCCTGGGGGAGAAGATCGGTTGGGTAGTGCTGCTGCTCGGCGGAGCAGCAGGCGCCGGCCTCCTGTTTACAGGCGCGCGCCGCAACATGTGGCCCGTGCTGTACACCCACGAGTTTGTTTCCATTGCCGGCTGCGCGGTGCTGCTGTTTGTGTGGAGTGGTCGCCAGGGATGGTTCCGGCGCTTCAGCGGCGGCAACCTGCGCGAGGCGGTCCGGCTGGCTGGCTGCCTCGCCATCTCGGCAGGCATAGCGGCCGGAGCCTGGTGGGTGCGCACCGTATCGTGGCAGCGCGCGTACACCATTCATAATCCCGCGATCGCGCCGGTGTCGATGGACCAGGAAGGCGCCGGACCGAAGAGCGAATTCTTTCCCAGCTCCGCGGAAACCAGCACGGGGAAGACGGTTCCCGAGGATTATTTCGTCGATTCGGCAGCCTGCAAACAATGCCACGCCGACATCTACAACGAGTGGGAAAGCTCCGCGCACCACTTCTCGTCGTTCAACAACCAGTGGTATCGCCAGTCCATCGTTTATATGCAGGATGTCAATGGCGTGCAGGCTTCAAAATGGTGCGCGGGTTGCCACGATGCGGCGCTCTTCTTTCCCGGCAACTTCAATACGCCCATCAAAGACCGCGTCAACACGCGCGCGGCGCAGGCCGGCATCGGCTGCATGGTTTGCCACTCCATCCGCAATGTGCGCAGCACCATGGGCAACGGCAGCTACACCATCGAGTACCCGGCCCTCTTCAAGCTGGTCGACACCAAGAATCCCGTTCTCCGCAAGGTTATCGACTATCTCATCGAGGAAGATCCTGAGCCGCACCGCCGCACCTTCCTCAAGCCCTTCATGAAGAACAATGCGGCTGATTTCTGCTCCTCATGCCACAAAGTTCACCTCGACGTGCCGGTGAATCACTACCGTTGGGTGCGCGGCTTTAACGATTACGACAACTGGCAGGCCAGCGGCGTCTCCGGATTCGGCGCTCGCTCGTTTTACTATCCGCCTCATTCGCAGGATTGCGTTGACTGTCACATGGGGCAGGTCCGCTCTAACGATGCGGGCAACATCAACGGGATGATTCATTCGCATCGCTTCATCGGCGCCAACACCGCTCTGCCCTTCGTCAACGGTGACCAGACCCAGCTCGACGACACCGTGCACTTCCTCCAGGATCGCAAGGTCAGCGTGGACATCTTCGCTGTCTCGCCGGAAACCAGAGAGAGCCGCATCGTACAGTCACCGGCTGCGTCGCCCATGCAGGCGGAAACCACCTTCGCCGTCGGCGAAGAGGCCGAGCACGAGACGGCCGGCATGACCGGCGAGACCAGCGTCGCCCCTGTGACCGCGCCGCTCGATCGCGTTGCGGGAGCTGTCGTTCCCGGCGAAACCGCCCGCATAGATGTGGTCGTCCGCACCCTCGCCGTCGGCCATTTCTTCCCCGGTGGCACGGTGGACGCCTACGACTGCTGGCTGGAACTGAAGGCCTCCGACGACAGCGGCAAGGTGCTCTTCTGGAGCGGTATGGCGGAAGACCATGGCAAAGGCCCTGTTGATCCGAGCGCGGAATTCTATCGCTCGCTCTCCATCGACGCACATGCCAATGCCATTAACAAGCGCAATGCGTGGGCGGCGCGCGCCACGGTTTACGCGCATCTCATTCCGCCCGGCGCCGCGGATACGGTCCATTTCCGTCTACGAGTCCCAAAGGACGCACGTGGCCGCATCCATCTGGAGGCGCGGCTCAACTACCGCAAATTCGCATGGGTGAACACGCAGTTTTCCTTTGCCGGCGCGTTTGAGAGTACCCGCCCAATCGACGTGACGCCGGACTACGATGACCGCCGCATGGTATTCACCGCCAGCACCAACGACGTCTCCGGCAAGATCAAGTCCGTACCCAATCTGCCCATTGTTGTCATGGCTCAGTCCACCGCTGATCTCACCGTGCTGCGGCCGGGCTCGTCCCTTCCCGCGCCCAACGCAGCGACCGGAAAGGCCGACTGGCACCGCTGGAACGACTACGGCATCGGCTTGCTTCTGCAGGGAGATCTGAAGGCCGCGGAAGAGGCCTTTGTCCACGCGACCGAGGCTGATCCCGGCAATCCCGACGGCTGGGTGAACATTGGCCGCGTTCGCCTGCAGGAAGGCAATCTTGCCGGAGCCGCACAGGTGCTGGAAAAGGCCCTGCAAATGTCGCCTTATTTGGCGCGCGCCCACTATTTCTACTCTCGCGTGCTGCGCCAACAGGGCAAGTATTCCGAATCCATCGCCCACTTACAGCTTGTCAAAGCGCAATATCCCTACGACCGGGTGGTTCGCAACGATCTTGGCCGCGTGCTCTTCCTGGAGCGCCAATATGCGCAGGCGCGCGATGAGTTCCTGAAGGCCATCGCTGTCGATCCGGAAGACCTTGAGGCAAACTACAACCTGATGCTCTGCTATACCGGCCTGGGCGACGCCAAACAAGCCGCGGCCTACCAGCAGAGATACATGCGTTTCAAGGCGGATGAGGCGGCGCAGACACTCACCGGTCCATACCGCGCCAAACATCCTTTCGAGAATCTGCAACGGCAGCCGATCCACGAGCATGACTCGGTTCCACTGGCTGAAGCCAACGCCAACAAGGTCGCGGAAAGTGGCGTTGTGGGGTTGCCGCAAGCCATGGGAATGGGTGCAAATCAAACTTCGGCGCCACCGTCAACCCAGGCGGCTCGGCATGGCGGAGGTGCACGTTGAGGGCTTCTCGCGCTTTGCCGGTTTTCGCCGCTGTTCTCGCCGCCTCGGGGTTCATTGTGCTGGCCGCGGTATTTGCCGCCTCGGCTCCGCCTGCCGATCCGCCAGAGCATATTCGTTTTGTCGACGTCACTCGTGCCGCGGGCATCTACTTCATCCACAACAGCGGCGCATTCGGCAAGAAATACCTGCCTGAAACGCTCGGCCCCGGCGTCGCCTTTATCGACTACAACAACGACGGCTGGCAGGACCTCTTTTTCGTCAACGGCACGGGCTGGCCCGGAGAACCCGGCCGCGTGACCACGCCCGCCCTCTATCGCAATAACCACGACGGCACGTTTACCGACGTAACCATGCAGGCAGGACTCGATATACCCATGTACGGGCTGGGCGTTGCCGTGGGCGACTACGACAATGACGGCTACGACGACCTCTTTGTGACCTGCTATGGCCAGAGCCATCTCTTCCACAACAACGGCGACGGCACGTTCACCGACGTGACGAAGAAAGCCGGGCTATGGGGGCCGCACGAGCTGAGCACCAGCGCCGCGTGGGTCGATATCAACCGCGACGGCCACCTCGACCTGCTGGTCGCAAATTACGTTCAGTGGACGCCCCAGACTGACCTCTATTGCACCATGGACGGTGTCCACAAGTCCTTCTGTACGCCGGAATCCTATCAGGGTGCATCGTTGCGCCTGTGGCACAACAACGGCGACGGCACGTTCACGGACGTGACCAGGCAGTCCGGCCTTTACGATCCAACCTCAAAGAGCCTGGGTATTGCTATCCTCGATGCCAACCAGGATGGCTGGCCCGACATTGCCGTCAGCAACGACACCCAGCCAAACAAGCTCTACATCAACAACCGGAACGGCACGTTTACCGAGAACGGGATTCCCGAGGGCATCGCCTACAGCGAAGACGGAGTGGCGCGCGCCGGCATGGGGATCGACGCCATCGACTACAACCGCTCCGGCTACCCAAGTCTGCTTATCACCAACTTCTCCAACCAGATGATCGCGCTCTACCAGAACCAGCAGAACGGACTCTTTGTCGATGTGGCTCCCACTTCATCGATAGGCCGCACCAGCTTGCTCACGCTCGGCTTCGGCTGCTTCTTCTTCGACTACGACCTCGACGGCTGGCCCGACATCTTCATTGCCGACGGCCACCTCGACCCCGCCATTGAAGCAATCCAGCACCGCGTTCACTACGCCGAACCGCCACACCTTTATCGCAACATCGATGGCCAGAACTTTGTTGACGTGGCCGCGGAGGCGGGCTCCGAATTCGATAAGCCACGTGTCGCCCGCGGCGCCGCTTATGGAGACATCAACAACGACGGCGCGCTGGACATCGTAATCACCACGAACAATGGCCCCGCACATCTGTTTCTCAATGTAGGCGCTGCCAACCATGCCTTGCGCATCAAGCTGGTTGGGACGAGATCGAATCGCGACGGCATCGGCTCGGTGGTATGGGTTCAGTCCAATACAACCTCGCAGAAACAGATGTTGCGCAGTGGATCGAGCTACCTGTCGTCGAGCGAGCTGGTTCTGACCTTCGGCCTCGGCGCCTCAACAAAGGCAAACGTGATTGAGATCCACTGGCCCAGCGGCGCGGTTACGAAGTTGAACGACGTGAATTCCGACCAGATCCTGACGATTCGCGAAGGATCTGGCATCATCCACAGCGAGCCGTTCCGCAAGCGCGCTTGAACGGCGCTACCGGCCGCCGTAAAAAGTTTTCTGGTCTGCCCGCAGTTTTGTACCAGTTAGATTGTTAGTGTATCGCAGCCCGTCATGGTTTTCAGGTCGTGCAGCATTTTCCTCCTGTTGCGGAAAGTTGGGAATAACCGCTTTCCTAACTCTGCTCAGCAGCATAGCACTATGTGTGTGAGCCTTTTGTATTGAGTTGCTTATCTTGCGTATTCTCATGATCTTTCTCGCGATACATATGCGAGAGTGGGCCCAGCAGATGGCGAGTTCGGCTTCGAAGCGGCTGCGACAGATGCGCCGTCGGGGGAGGAAGTCCCTTGTGGCTCAGGCTGCGCCGTGGAGGGCGTTTTGCCCTGCGGTGAAGAGGGACTGGAAGATTTAGACGGAGCGGCCGTGGTACCGGGCCGCGGAGTCTGCTTGATGGCGGGAGGCACAGTGGATGGGCTTGAGGCGCGGCTTTTGCTATCTTCCGCTACCTTGAGCCGGTATGGTCGATGCCATATGAGTCCAGCACATCCCGGAGTGTCACTACGCCGAGCAGACTGTGAATATCGGCCCGGTGGACGATCGGCAAAACATCGAGATGGTACGTGCTCATCCGCTCCAGCGCCAGATGCAGAGCGTGATCCATGTGGAGATGGGGAACATGCAGCGTATCGATGATGCTTTTCAGCGGCTGTTCTTTTCTCCCATCGACCAAAGCAAATTCCAGCGTCTCTCTGCTCAAAATACCCAGAAAGTAATCATTTTCCGCCACAGGCCAGATGCGAAATGGACTGGAGCGAGTCTCTTCCACCGCATCCTGGACACGCATCTGCGCCGGGAGAATCTGCGGTGCGCGCTGCATCACCTGAGCCACAGAGCGCTTGCTTTTTTGGTGAAGCGTGCCGGGAGTGGGCAGATGAATGCCGTCCTGATGCGCCAGCGCTTCGTAAATGGGCTGCTTCTGAAAGCGCCGCGAGATAAAGAGGCTGGTCAGGTTGGCGATCATCAGCGGCACAATCACGGCGTAATCCCGTGTCATTTCAAAAATCATCAGCACCGAGGTCATAGGAGCGCGCACGATGCCCGCAAACAGTGCTCCCATGCCCACCAATGCATACGCTCCCGGCGTGGCCGTGTACGCGGGCAACAGGTTGTGAGCCACAGTGCCGATAACACCACCCAGCATGGCGCCGAGAAACAGCGCCGGACCAAAGATTCCGCCCGCATTTCCGGAAGCGTAACTGACCGTAACGCCAACCAACTTTAGAGCCACCAGCAGTAGCAGCAACTTGAGCGTCATTGATCCGTTCAGAGCGCTGCCGACGTAGGTGTAACCCACTCCCAGAACCTGGGGCACGAACCAGCCCATCAAGCCCACCGTCACGCCGCCCACCACCGGATGCCACCATTGCGTCTTCCTGGGCAGTCGCAGAAAGAAGCCGCGCATTCTCAGCAGCATCTTGGTGAAGGCAACGGAGAGAAAGCCGCCGGCAATGCCCAGCAAGGCGTAGATGCCCAATTCCAGCGGGTGAACCAGAGCATACTGCGGCACCTGGAAGAGCGGATTATTTCCCAGCAGCAGGCGCATCATCGCCCAGGATGTAGCCGAGGCTAACACAACCGACCCCAGAATCGGCGCGTTCATATCGCCCATGACTTCTTCGAGAGCAAACAGTACCGCGGCCATCGGAGTATTGAAGGCCGCGGCAATGGCCGCTGCCGCTCCCACGGGAATCAGCGCCTTGACCTTTTCAGGACTCAATCCGAGCGCGCGACCGAGAACAGATCCGATTCCCGCGCCCACCTGTACCGACGGACCCTCGCGGCCCAGCGGAATTCCGCTCGCCAACGTGGTCGCTGTGCAGAAGAATTTACCCAGAACAGTGCGCAGCGAGATGAATCCATCGCGAGCGAAGAGGGCTGCCTTGGTCTGCGGCACACCGCTGCCGCGGGCGTTGGGAAAAAAGCGGAAAAGCAGGAAACCCATGGCCAGCGAACCGGCCACCGGCACCAGAACGCGTCTCCACGCGGCACTGTCCACCGGATAGAGTCGCATTCCCAAACGCTCCGTGAGCATGATAAACGCCACCACGGCCAGCCCCGTGAGCGCACCAATCAGCAGCGACAGAACAAGAAAGACTTGCTCCTCGCGCTCGTGAAGACGCGCGCTCCAGCGCGCCTCGAGGTCGGCAAGCCATTTCCTATTAGGCTGATCTTCAGCGGTGGCGGCAGATGCCATAAGAACAGTTTACGCGAACTGCATTGCAGGCCCCAGACAACAGCACTGTACATTATCGACAGTACGACTCAGTTCATTATTCAAACTAGCGGCCTGCATTGGCCTTGCAGAGCTGGTCCTCTAGCATATGATCCGCAACATTATAGTTTCTTTCGGAGGTATTCAAACACAACATACCCAATCAGTGCGGTAATTGCCGCGATAAGAAAGTTCTTACCCGTCCCTGATAATGGTGTGATAATTCCATGTTCCGTTTGGTAATTGAGTACGAGGTACACGGGCATAAGCTATACATATTCAGCGTGATCGAGGACAGAGAAGCTATAATATGAGAGCAAATCAGCAATAATTCCCTGTATTTTCCCCTGTTAGCAGGGAATTCGATCCAGAGAACGGTTCGCACCGGACTCAGTTCACCGCCGTGTTGGAAATCTATTTCGAACGGAATCCGAATTCAGAAGATTACATGGCCGTGTCGTGACCTGATGATATTTTGTTGATGGACAACAGCTCAATCCGTCACTTACTTATGGCTATCCCCGATATTGTTCCATGCAGCACCTGGTTTTAATTCACTGAAGATAGATGAGAATACTGCGCCACGATAGGCGCTATCTTTTCGCGGCGGTCGTAGTGAAGTTTTTTAGCCATATACATTTTTCTGTCGGCTTCCGTCAGGAGTTGTTCCGCGTCCAACCCATCCTGCGGGTAGAAAGCCGCTCCCAGGCTGAGAGATAATATATCTTTGCCGCATATCTCGCGGCCGGCCTCTTGTGCCATGGCGTTCAGCAGTATGGCTTTTTCGCTGACCGAACCGGGCGACATATTGGGCGCGACGATGACAAACTCGTCGCCGCCCATACGTGCCGCGTAATCGTACTTGCGGCACACGTCCTGTATCAAGCTGGAGAAGAGCTTGAGTACCTTATCTCCAGCCACGTGGCCATAGCGATCATTGATCGCTTTAAATCCGTCCAAATCACAGACCATGACTGCTACGCTCGAATGTTCCCGCTTACAGCGCGCAAGCTCCTGGTCCAAATGTATAGACAGAGCCCGCGCATTCGGCATACCGGTCAGGTAGTCGTTGATGGCTGAACTTTCTGCCTGACGATACTTCAAGGCATTCTCGATGAAATGCGCAACCTTGGAAGTAATGACCTGGAGTATGCGCAGGTGATCGCTGGTGAACGCGTCCGGCTCGGACTGGTAGAGCGCCAATACGCCTACCAGTCCGGTAACCCCCTCCAGGGGTACAGCCAGTGCTGAGCGGAGTTCTGTGGTTTGTTTCCGCTCATGCACAAAACCAGGATCAACCTCGGGGTTCCCATTGACGATGGGTTTTGAGTTCTGCGCGACCCAGCCGCAGAGACCTCTTCCTATGGGGATCTCCAGAGATGACAATAGCCGGAAATTATCTCCGCTTACAAATTCGGGCTCCAGGATGTCGCCCTTTTTGACAAAAACGACAATTGAATCGTAAGGCACCAGTTTCCGAAGCCTCATGGCAACCAGTGAGAGCGTCTCGTCCAGGCTCAACGAGTTTCCAAGGTCCTGGCTCAGTTCAAAAAGAGTGTGCGCCTCTTGCCGGGCGGATGCGATGGAAGAGAGAAAATCTGCCTGACCGTGGATGCGCTGCTTGAGGTTGATTTCAAACCCAGTGCCCGGCTTATCTCCTTTTTCAACGTTGTAACTGAAGCTATGCTTATCTTTTCCTGCTGTTTCCAGGCTGAGGACCGCAGAGGCTTCCAGCTCAACATAGCGACGCGAAAGAATCTCAACCACTTTGGGGTCATACGACTTGCCGGACTCCTTGACAATCAGCTTCATTGCTTCGTCCAGGGGCAGGGCTTTGCGATATTGGCGATCCGAGGCCACTGCATCCAGACAATCCACCGCCGCCAGAATGCGCGCGCCGATGGGGATCTCTTCTCCTTTGAGCCCATCCGGATAGCCTGTGCCATCCCATTTTTCATGATGCGACCTGACAATTGGAGCTACTGGATAGGGGAAGGCGACTCTTTCCAGAATATCGGCGCCGACGATGGGATGAATCTTCATCTTCTCGAACTCTTCCGGAGTCAGGCGGCCGGGCTTGCTGACGATGTGATCGGGCACAGCCAGCTTTCCAATGTCATGCAACAGAGCCGCGGCGTCAAGCGCATCCGAGTCCAGTTTGCCGAGTTTGAGTACCTTGGCAATCTCTGCCGCATAGACGCGCACACGATGTAAATGGTCATGGGTAACGTGATCCTTGGCGTCGATGGCCAGGGCCAGTCCCTCGATGGTGCGCATATGGAGCGAACAAACCTCTTCCACATGGAGCTTCTCGATCTCTACTTGCCGTGCTTCGATCTCGACCCGCTTCTTTTGCTCCTCCAGGCGGCTCAGGTAGAGATGAAATGACCGGTAGATCATGTACATGACGGGTACGATCAGGAGCGAATTCTGCCAGCCAACGAAGCGGTTACAGTAGTGTATGGCGCCCACCACGGCAGCGCCGGCCAGGTTGTAGGGCAGTCCCCAAAAGTGGGTTTCCTTCCAGATCTTGATCATCGATCTCTTGGAAATTAGCGCGAGAATGGCGGAAACAGGAATCGAATTGGTGAGATAATATGTGCCGCCGGCCGCCAGAACCGAGAGAGTCAAGCTGCCTCTGAACAGTACCATGGCGTATTTGTAGGCAAGAGAGGTCAACCAAATACCGTTGGCGGTCACGCCGAAGATGTTAAAGACCACCTGCACCAATTGCGGCCGTTTCTTTGGCTTCCATAGGGTTTGCACCAGTGCCGCCGCGCATCCAAGAATGAGGGCCTCGGGAAGAGAGAGTTCCAGTACGCCGAGAAGGATGAAGAGGAATGTCACCGACATGGTGCTATCAATGCCGGGTAAACTCACCTTCATGGTGGAGGCCAGAATCGCAATCAGAAGGTAGCACGCAAACTTCAGCGGATCGTCGCAATGCCAGTGCAGGCAGGATATTCCGAGCACTGCTGCTCCCGCCATTGCGGTAACGGCGACGAAAACCATGGCTCGGATTGGGATGGATTGCTTCATGTTTCCAGGTCAGGATTAAGACCGTTAAGATTCTTATCGGATGCCGATTGCTCTTGCGATATAGTCATTCAGCGCGCTGCACTGACTAACGTACTGAGTGAAGCGGGAGTCCCTTGACGCCGAGGGGTGCTTGATCGACCGAACCACTGTCAAGCAAGCACCCAGGGCGCTTCTGTTCAGATTACGGTTCATTCCAGATCGTTGACGACCTCACCTGTCGTGGTGCTTTGCAAGGTGCTGGAGCCTTGTGTCGTACCGCCGCCCCAGAGGATGCTCGCTCCGGCCGTCCCGCTGGTTCCCCCCCAAAGAATGCTGTTGCCAGCGAGCGGAATGCTCCCGCCCCAAAGGATGCTCTCCCCGACCTCGCCACTGGAACCACCCCAGAGGATGGAGCCGCCCCACAGGATGGAACCGCCCCACAGGATCGAATTGCCTCCCAGCACAGAGGCGCCGTTCACTACCAGGGTGACGTTACTATTCGTGCCCTTCACTGCGATTGGCGACAAGGCGCTGCCCACCGTCGCGGGCGCCAGGTTGGTATTCTGCATAGCGGCCTGGATGTCGAGAAGGCCGGCGCCCACGGTAAAGACATCAGCCTGCTCGTTGAAGGTTTGCCCGGTGATCGAATCCACGGCCGTACTGGCTTGCACCAGGCCCTTGAAAGCGGTGGCCATCAAACGCGCCTTGACCTGATCGGGGGTCAGAGAGGGAGTCTGCTGCAACATCAGAGCGGCCGTAGCGCTCACCATGGGCGTGGCCATGCTCGTTCCACTCAGGATGAAGTAGGTGGGAGAAACGGCTGTTTGAGTACCGTTTACGTACAGGGACTTGGGGACTTCATATTGCGGATATTTCGTGCTTAGAGTTGACCCGGGAAAGTACAAGGAGATAACGAGGTTGCCCGGAGCAACAAGGTCCGGCTTTGCGATGTTGTCGATGAGCGACGGCCCCTTGGAACTGTAACTTGTGGGCACGCCAATGGTGCGATTCGACGTGCCATGGGTGTTTATCGCGCCCACCGTGATGACGTAAGGGTCGTTGCCCGGAGCGGTGATGACGCCGTATCCAGTTGTGTCCGCCAAGTCGTCGCGTCCGTAGTTGCCCGCCGCCACGACGACGACGATGCCCGCCTTCCAGGCCTGTTCCACTGCCTGGCAAAGTGGATCGACCGTATAGCTTTCCCACACTGGCCTTCCCAGGGAAAGGTTGATGACGCGGATGTTGTAGGTGCTCTTCAACGCGATGGCCTTTTGAATGGCCGCTATTACTTCACTGTCGGTGCCCGCGCCGTTGGCGTCGAGCACGCGAAGGTTGATGATTTTGACGCCGTCGGCGATGCCCCGGAAGGTATAGGAGTAGGCCGATCCGGTGGATTGGTTTCCATTTCCGGCAAGAATTCCGGTAACGTGCGTGCCATGGCCGTAGACATCGGCGGTGCTGCCCAGGCCGGTAAAATCCTGGCTGTAGACAATGTTGCTGGCGGTGATGTCCGGGAGGCTGGCGATGCCGCTATCGATGACGGCCACGCCGATCCCGGCGCCGGTGATACCAGCGTTCCAAACGTAGTTCGCATTGATGGTGCCGGTGTGGTAGTCGTTGAGAGCCGCGGGAATCGTAGACGCATCGCGCAGCGGGCGATCGGGCGAGATGTAGACGACCTCCGGATCAGAGGCCAGATCGGCCAGTTCGGAAGCCGGCATGGTGTAAGCGCCGCCCTTGAATTGTCCGAGATCCTGCTTGATCTTGCCGCCACGGCTCAACACTTTTTCGTGATGATATGCCGTCGGCGCCTGGTTGTATTGAACGATTACGTCGACATTGCCGGAGGTCTTCGATTCCAGATCTTTCGACATCTTGCGCGGGCCGGCAATAGCCAGGCCTGCGCTCAGAATCAGCGCCAATGCGATAAAGACGTTTCTTCCCCACGTGGCGCTCTTGGACTGTGTGCTCTTCATCATGGTTCTTTCCTTTGCTTTCTCAAATAGTCAGGATCAGTTGTTATTGATTGCATCCGGAAAGATAGTTCCCGCATGCGCTGCTCAGTAATATTGCTGAATAACGAAATCAGTTTTCACCGGTGATGGCGATTGAATTCGCTTCCCCGGTAGTTGCGCTGGTTCCCCAGAGCACACTCGATCCCCAAAGCACGCTTGTTCCCCATAGAACGCTGTCGGCTTGATCTGCCGTGGTGCCCCAGAGCACGCTTTCGCCCTGCAACAAGCTGGTGCCCCAAAGCACAGACTCCCCACTGACATCCGTACCCCAGAGAACCGACGTTCCCCACAACACGGATGTACCCCACAGGACAGAGTTGCTCCCCAGCACGGAGGAGCCGTTCGCCACCAGTACGACGTTTCCGCTGCTATCTACCGCCGCGGTCGGCGACAATGCGCTGCCCGCCGTCGTGGGAGCCAGGTCGGTGTTCGCCAACGCAGCCTCGATGTCCAGATAGCCGGCGCCCACTGTAAATATGTCGGCTTGGCCGGAGTAGGTGATGCCCGTGGCCGGATCCGTGGCTGTACTGTAGAGCACAAGGCTCTTGAAGGCCGTCTTCATCAGCCGCGCTTTAACCTGATCGGGCGTCAGAGCTGGGCTTTGTTGCAGCATCAGAGCCGCGGCCCCGCTGACCATAGGCGCGGCCATGCTCGTCCCGCTAAGGACAAAGTAGGTATCGGATGACGCGGCGCCGTTATTGGTTTCGTAAAGAGATTTTGTAATCTCATTGCCGGAGTTTTGCTGGTTCAGAGTCTCCGCTGAAGTGTATAGGGAGATAATCTGGTTGCCCGGAGCCACCAGATCGGGTTTGATCACCTGGTCAAAGAGTGTCGGGCCCTTGGAGCTGTAACTCGCGATTACATCGTCGGTGCGTGTCGCCGTACCCAGGGTCTTCATCGCTCCCACGGTGATAACGTAAGGATCGTTGCCCGGAGCGGTGATGGTGCCGTAGCCATTTGTGCCCGCCAGATTATCGCGGCCGTAGTTGCCCGCCGCAACCACGACAACAATTCCTGACTTCCAGGCCTGTTCCACTGCCTGGCAAAGCGGATCCTGCTTATAGCTTTCCCATACCGGCCTTCCCAGGGATAGGTTGATGACGCGGATGTTGTAGATGCTCTTCAGCGAGATAGCCGTTTGTATGGCCGCAATCACTTCACTATCAGTGCCGGCGCCATTCTGGTCGAGCACGCGAAGATTGATCAGGTTCACGTTATCGGCAATGCCTTTGAAGGTGTAGGTGTACTTCGATCCGGTAGAGTTGCTCCCGGTACCTGCGATGATGCCTGTTACATGAGTGCCGTGGCCGTACTGGTCGACGGCGCTGCCCAAGCTTGTGAAATCCTGGCTGTATACGACGTGGTTGCTGTTCAGGTCGGAGTTGGCGGCGATTCCGCTATCGATCACTGCCACGCCGATGCCCGTGCCATCCAGGCCCAGCGTCCAGGCTGCCGGAGCGTTGATCGCCGCGGTGTGGTAGTCGAGAACGGCAGCCGATTTGTTGTTGCCAGCCCCGTAGAGTGCGCGATCGGGTGAGATAAAGACGACATCTGGGTCGGAAGCCAGATCGGCCAGAGCGGAAGCAGACATCGTGTAAGCGGCGCCCTTGAACTGGCCAAGATTTTGTTTGAGCGCGCCTCCCCTGCTCAATACTTTCTGATGATATGCAGCGGTTGGGACTTGGTTATACTGCACGATGACATCGACCTGATTAGAGACGCTCTGCTCCAGCAGGTCTTTGGATAATTTGTTTGAGCCGGCAAAAGCCAGGCTGGCGCTCACGATCATCGTAATGACCGTAAGTGAGGTTCTTTTCCAGCGTGCCGGCCTCATTGATTTACTACGCATAGTGTTCTCCTCATGCACTGCCGAGTGGCGTCAAGGTACTTGCGGCATTAATGGGGTTTTCGGAGAAATAATTAAACTCTACATATGACTTAAGTTTTTTCGTAGATTTTTTTATCTTCGAGTAACCGCTTTTTGCGCCCTTTAGTGCGGCACGTAACACGTTACCCCTCATCGCTGACAATACTGTTTCAAAATCAGACAACTTCAGGCGATTCGGAGGCCTCGAGGCATCTTCTTCCATGAGCGAGCAGATCCGCTACGGGCACGGGTAGCGAGCGCAACAGGGAGAGAGTCGCGGAGTGTTTCGCCTGTTCGATCTGCGCAACCGGTACACATTCGGCGATAGAGCCTGCGTGCAGCACAGCGAGCCGGTCGCACAACTGCAAGACGGAGACAAGATCGTGGGAGATATAAAGCAGAGCCGTTCCGTGGCGCTGGTTTAACTGCCGCAACAGCTTGAGAATCTCTGCCTGAGTGACGGGGTCCAGCGCGCTGGTCGGTTCGTCGGCGATGAGGATCGAGGGGCGATGCAGCAGTGCCAGCGCTATCATAACCCGCTGCGCCTGGCCAACGCTGATTTGCCCAGGTTTCCTGCGCAGGAAGTCAATGTCGCCGGCGGGCAGTTGCACCTCCTCCATCAGTTGCCACAGACGGGTCTCCAACGCTTTTTGTCCTGATGACTCGTGCGCGCGCCATGCCTCATCAAAATGCGCTTGCAGGGAAACGGCCGTATTGAGCGCGGTCATGGGGCTTTGCGGAACCAGGGAAATCTTTTTTCCGCGGATCTGTCGCGCCTCGCTCGCAGGCATGGTCAGCAGATTACGTCCATCGACGAGGACCTCTCCCCAAGCCCTGCCGCCGCGCCACGGAAGCAGGCCCAAAAGAGCCATCGCCAGCGTGGTTTTGCCCGCGCCGCTAGTGCCGACCATCCCCAGCGCCTCCCCGGCGCAAAGGTCGAAGCGCAGATCCTTGAGGACCAGGCGGCTTCCATAATTCGCGCTGAGGCGAACCTGCAGGACAGGCGCGTTCAATGCGTGCCTCCCTCGCGGCGGAGCGAGTCGATGTTCCACACCGTTCTCGGCGAGAGGATCGAGGGGCGAACTCCGCGCAGTTGCGGCGAAACGGCCTGAAGAATATTGGGATAAACCAGATAAATGAACGGCTGCTGGTCGGCCACAATCTGCTGCACCCGGTCCACGGCCTGCTTGCGTTCATGCTGCGAGGAGCTGGATGCCTGCATCTGCATCAGTTTGTCGATCTCCGCCTCCCATGCGGTTGCCGGAGTCTTTTCCGAGGGATTCCACTGGTGATTCTCCGAAGAACTCATCCACATATTCATCATCGAGCCTGGATCCGGCTCAGCGTTTGTCACTCCCAGCAAACAGGCTTCATAGTCCTGCTTGTGCATCAGCCTATCAATCAGTGCAGGGAAATCCAGGGCAACGATCGTCACCTGCATGCCGGCTGCGGCCAGATCCTGCTGGATCATCGCCGCCATCTTCTGCCGCGCTGCGTTGCCCGCATTGGTCAGGATGGAAAACTTCACCGCGTGGCCCGCCGAGTCGTAAAGTTGATTTCCGCTGCGATGAAATCCTGACGCGGCCAGCAATCGATTGGCCTCGGCGGCGCTTTCCAGCGGATATTTCAAGCCGTTGTTGTGCCACATCGTGTTGGCTGGAGAGATGAAGCCATAGGCCGGCGTGGCGTGGCCGTCGTATGCGATCCGCGCGAGATCCGCGCGATGAATGGCCTCTGAAACCGCGACACGGAAGCCCCGGTTCTGAAACCATGCTTTTTCGAACTCCGGCAAAGGGGCGGCCGATGACTGATTGAACCATAACTGCTCCGTATTGAGGGAGGCGCCGAGGTCGTGTGCGGACTGGGGCGACTTTTGCGCCACAAGGGCAAAGTAATCCGGAGAGAGGCCGTCGATCAGGTCGAATTCCCCGCGCAGGAAGAGCGCGATCTCCTGCTCGCGATTGTTCAGGATATCCAGCCGCACACCGGTTGCATAGGGCAGTTGAATGCCCGCGCTATCGCGCCGCCAGTAGTGCGGATTGCGGCTCAAGCGCAGATATTGGCCGCGCTTGTACTCGGCCACGGTAAATGGCCCCGAGGTAACGCGCCCCTCGCTGGGGCGGTTGGCCGGCTCGATGGCAATTTCATCGAAGATATTGCCCACGCCGATGATGCGCTTGGGTAGATGGATTTTTACGGTGAGTTTGTCCGGCGCCTCGACAACAACCTCCGCCGGCGCGAGAAACTCCTCCGCAACAACGGCATGAGTCTCAGCCGCCAGCACACGGCGAAGCGACCAGGCAACATCCGCCGAGGTCAGCACGCTGCCGTCGGAAAAACGCAGGCCGTCGCGCAGCTTGAAGATGATCAAAGTGCCTGAAGGCGAGACGCTATAGCTCTCGGCAAGCTGTGGCTCGAGCATTTGGGTTTGACGATTGATTCGCAAGAGTACGCCGCCGGTCAGGTAGCGCACCAGTTCGGAGGCCTGCTCGTCCACCATTGCCGGGTCGAAGGTTTTGGGGTCGTAGTGAATCGCCCAGGCGAGTTCGCCGGGCTGCCTCGGAGCAGCCTGGCAGGTTGCATTGGCCGCAAAGAGCGCGATGAAAGCGGCAGTCAGTAAAGATAAACGCAGTAAGTTACGCATCAGCATCAACCTCGTTGGTGAAGAATTCAAGAATCAGCAACACAATGGCGAGCAGCACGATAGGCAGATAGACCCAGAGGGAGCGCGCCAGCAGCGCGGAGTTGTCCAACTCCAGCAGCATCGCGCCCCAGGAGGGTATCGGCTCGCCTACACCCAGCCCCAGCGCACCCAGATTCGCCTCGGCCACCAGGAAGGCCGGCACGCAGATAAGAAACTGCGGCAGAAGCAGCGGGCGCAAATGGGGCAAGATATGCAGACGGATCAGTTGGTGGGTCTTGAGTCCGCTGGCGCGGCCCTGAATCATCCACTCCGCCGAACGAAGCTCCAATGCGCCGCGATAAATGGCCCTTGCGCAGGCCGGCCAGCCCAGGGCGGCGAGAATCAGGAAGGTCATCACGGCGGTCTCCAGCGGCGCGGCGGTCAGCGGCAGCTGGGAGCGGACCATCATCAGCAGGAAGAGCCACGGCAATGTCAGAAAGGCATCGCTGACAAACATCAGTAACGCGGCTGCCCATTGCGGGCTGAAGGCGGCCAGCAGGCCGATCAACGCGGCGATCAAAGTGGTGACGGCCGCCGCGGCCGCCGCACCCGTCAAGCCGAGCAGGAGCGCCGCCGCCACGCGCACCGTGCGGTCGCGGCCCAGCTCGTCGGTTCCCGTCCAATGCTGCGCCGTCGACGGCGCCATGATTGCATCGCGATCCTGAAAGGCATAGTGATAGCGCGAAGTGCAAAGCACAAGCGTCGCGCCCAGAATCAGTAACAAGAGAAGAGCGGCTGCAATTCGTTTCATCCTGCCGCCTCCAGGGTTACCGTGCGCGTGGTGAGCATCCCGGCAAATCCTACGACGCAGGCCATCAGCAGACTGACCGCTACCAGTACGGGAAGATCGCGGTTCATCACCGCGGACCAGGCAAGCTGGCCCACTCCCGGCACAGTAAAGATCACCTCAATGGGCACCAGCGCTCCCAGGGCAGTGACGATGGACAGGGTGGTGAGAGCGCACAACTGCGGTGCTATGTTGGGCACAATGTGGAATGTCACCAGCGCCCGGGACGTCATGCCCTGCGCTCTGCCCTGCAACAAATGCGGAGAACGCCACGCGCCTTCCAGCAGGCGGCGGAGAAAATGAAACTCCCGGGCAGCAATGAGCAGGGTAAGCACCAGCACGGGGCCGCCGGTATCTGCCAGGATGCAGGCCGTGGCCATTGCCGCCGTGGGAATCGACAGAAGAAGCGTGAAGGGCAATCGCCACAACAGCGCGCCCCTGCGCAGAGCGCTGATTGGCAATGCTGCGCAAATCGCCAGCAGCCAGCCTCGCCAGAGGCCCTGGGCCAGCAGCAAAGCCGAGACCCGCACGCGTGCGCCAATCAATTGCGCAACCGGCACGTGATATTGACGCGACTGGCCGAAGTCGCCGCTGAACCAGCTTTTCACCTCTTGAATCGCGATCCGGCCCGCGGATTGCTGCTGGTTGTTTTCCGCCTGAATTTCCGCCCGCGCTGCTTGTGCATACTTTGCATCCATCTCACGGGAGTCGGAGAAGAAACCCGGAGCGAAGCGCACCAGCAATATCGTTCCCCCCGCGGCGAATAACAATAGGAGCAGGGTGCGCCCAGCTCGCTTCGCAATGGCCAACAGCAGACTCACGACGCCTCTGCGAATCCGTTGAGTGCGGCAGTTTCACAAACATCGAAGCGCACCCCATCATGAGCAGGCGTGGCGGTGACCCATTTGCCGGTCAAAGCGGCGACCGCAAGCAGAATCGAGATTGAATGTTTCGCCCTTATTGGCATCCTCATTCCTCTCAGCCTGGCAATCGCCTTGCGCGATATTTGTATCGAAAATTCGCGCGGACACACTGACTTCCTGCTCAAATTCGCCGCACACTTACCTTATTTATTTCGTCAATCTAGCTCATTCTCAATAAACTGTGCAAATAAGAGACACTGATGGCGGGGTCAGAGAAGTCTGAACCGGGAGGTCGTGATGCGACCGGAAGAACTCACGCTTTCAACGAAAGAAGTTCGGCGAGACTGGAGCGCCTCACTTGACGAGCGCATCGGCGGCATTTGCCACCAGTATCCAATCGCTGGTGGCGCTGATGGTATATTCGTTCTCAAACCACAGGAAGCCGAAGTCGTCGATGCACTCCGGGAAGTCCGGTTTGATCACGATATAGCCAGGAATCATGCCGCCAGGAATGAAGGTTCCATCGGCGCGGTTGTTTCCGTAGGCTTTCATTTTGGAAACCGTCCCGACCGAAGAAATATACGAGGTGCTCGACACCGGATGCGTGCCAAGCAGGTAGTTAACCGCACGCAGCGTATACTCCGGCCCTACGATCTGCGGGAATGTTTTATGGAGGAAGTACATCCGCGAGCCAAATGTGGCCACACGGCTGGATCCGCCCCAGGTGCCAAGGCTGGGCGGAACTCCGAAGGGAGTCTTGGCCATATCGGCATCCACTTCTGCCTTGTAGGATTTGACCGCCTCTTCCAACTGTTGCTTGAAATCGGCATCCATGTATGGAAGAGCCAGAACGGCCATCCAGCCGCCGAACTCGAAGTGCTCGCGCACACTGGGGAAGAGTTCCCGAACCCGCGTCTTATACCGCTCTCCGCCATCGGTGGCGATCAACAACTTCACCGCGGCCCTCCACTCGCCGCTCGCGCTTCTTTCAGGCGGTCCGTAGAAAGATATTTGGCTGGGCGTGGGATGCGCGTGTTCCTCATCCCACAGCTTGATGGCGGTCTCCAGGCATTCCTTGGCGAGCGGGTCGTCCCAGCCCTTCAGCGCCGTGGATGCGGAGGCCAGCGCCGCTGCCGCGCCGTATTGAAGAAACGGCGTCTTGTTGGTGAAGGCCCAACGATCATCCGGCTTGCCCGAATAATTGCCGTCGATCTCATTGGGGACGAGCTTGTCGGAATAGATGCGCTCGTCGGTGATCGAAGCGGCATCGCCGAGGTGCGTATACTCGCGCAGATTGGGCTCGATCATTCCCATGAACGGGTGGCCGACTGCTTTGTATTGAGCCAGCACCTGGAGCACTCCGTGCTTGACCTGCTGCACGATATCCGGAACGCCGTCCGGCCGGTGCATCTCCACCGTGCGAGCTGTCTCGTCGACCGAGAGTTCGTCCCACGTCAACCCGAACTCTTTGTAAGCCAGGGAGAGGTTCTCAATAACCGCGTATTGGCTGGGGGCAATGTTGTCGTAATCGCCCGCGTCAAACCAGCCGCCTACATTCAATCCCGGAATGTGCTCGCCCGGCTTGTAGGGCGAGTCCAGGTTCGCTCCCATCCGGTAGCCGTCGAAGTGTTCCGTGTTAGGCGGCGCCTGGCGGGCATCGTCCATGTGCGAGACGCCATGCCACAGCCGGTAGCCTTCGCGCACCGAGACGTGATCCATCTCCACGGCAAGAAATCCATCCAGGCTCGATTGCCAGCTCCGGCTGTACACATCCTTGGCGATGGGAAACAGATCGGTTCTCTGGCCCGCGTACTCGATTGCATAAAGGCCGGGTTCATTCACCGTGGAGAAATCGAAGTTCGCATAGTTATAGCGCAGCCACGGCGTTGGCGCGGTGATCGGCCCCTCGAAGACCTGCTTAAAGGAGCCATCCGCCTCCAGGCGTAGCACCCTCGCCGTCTTCGGCGCATCGGTTTTCGGATCGAGCTCGATCACCGCGACCTTCGAAAAATTGGGAGGATATCCTGCCTGGCTGTGCGCGATCATGGGGGTCCGCGTCCAGTTCGCAATCATCACCGGGTAAATGTGCCAGACAATTGCTCCTCCAGTCTTGCCCGATGGAATCAAGCTGCGCAGCACGAACCAGCCATTCTGCGCGCGGTTGCGTCCGTCATAGAGCGAGACGGGTGCGGTCTCGGAGCTGACATTGACGCGGTAGAGCGGATCTTCCGCCGCCAGCGTGATGCTGTTTCCGGTCACTATCGGAAGCGGCTGCGTGTAGCCCTTCGCCCGGTCCCATTCATCCTGGTAGGGCAGTTTTTTAGGATCGTCGGCAGGTGGCAGCACCTGCTTCATCTGGTCCTGGGGACTGCGCGGGATCATGCCGTATTGGTTGCCGTCCACCGCATAACTTTTTCCCACATAAATTGACGGCAGGAACTCCAGATTGAAGCCCGCGCGGCCAGCCAGCTTCTCCGGCAGCGGCTTGTCCAGGTTGACGCTGACTCGCACGCCACCCGGCTCCGCGCTCACCTCCAGGGTGTACTCCATCTGGTAAGCGGGAAAGGAGAGTTCGGCCGTCAGGCGATTGTGCTCCTTGTCCGCCTTGTGGTCCTTGAGCTTGGCCACCACGTCCCACTGCTCGGGCGTGGGCATCAGGCGTACGTCGCCGTTGGTGGCGATGCGCTGGCCGTGGAGAATCATCTCCATCGCGGCATGTTTCTCATCCACAAACACCGGGTGATAGGTGCTTTGATAGAGAATCACGCTGAAGCCCTGCGTGTCCAGGTAGCCGCTATCGTTTACCTTCATCTGTTGGCCGGCCCCGCTTGCGGGAACGGCAGCAAGCAGGCCTGCAAGTAGGATTGCCTGAGGTCGAGCCAGCCAAGAACGACTGAATTTTGGAATCAGTATAGGTTTCATATCTGTAATTCAGCATAGTGTTCAATAAGCTCTCAAGGCAAGTTGACAGTCAGCTGCCGCCACTGCTTCAATTCCCTATTTGACCCGCTTACCTGATCTGGCTGACGGGACAGCGAGCCAAAAATCGAATCTTACACCATATATACTGCCTGGTACGGTTCTCTCTCGGATGACTCCCCGAAAGTCGGCCAGGGTTCTGCGAAGCAGCGCGCATTCAGTGCGAATGGCCACTGTCGGCATTACTATACGCATTGCCACGCGTCCGTTAGCCAATGCACGAGTTTCCCCCGCCCTTGACAAACTTGTTGTTATTTTGCGTTACTTCTATATAATCGAAGGGCTGGAGAACGTCATGAAGGGTGATGATTCGATGCATACCATGGAAGCTGATCCCGATCTGAGAAACACAGCGCCAAAATCGGAAGCTGTTGAGATTCTGGTTGTAGATGATCACCCGATCACCCGTGCGGGCCTTATTGCCATCCTACAATCCAAACCAGGCTACCGCGTCTGCGGAGAATGCGGCACTGCTCTCGAAGCCGTAAGTTTATTCAGGCAACTCCGGCCCACGATCACTCTGATGGACCTAAAACTTCCAGACGGTTTTGGAGTCAAAGTAATCCGGGATATTCGACAGATTGATCCTAAAGCCAAAATTCTCGTAATTACTACCTATGAGGGCGACGAGGATATTCACCAATCGCTTCAGGCGGGAGCGATGGGATACCTGGTGAAAGGTGTATCTCACGAGGTTATCTTTCGTGCATTACGCAAGATTCAGCAAGGGTGCGTTTTCTTGCCGGAGCCTGTAAGCCTCACGCTGCAGAGCAGGAGCAATGAACGGTTTACTGAGCGGGAGCGTCAGGTGCTTTCTCTGATGGTAGCCGGTTATAGTAATCGCGAGATTGGGAAGGCACTGAACATCAAGGAAGTGAGCGTGAAATCGCATATAACAGTAATTCTCTCTCGGTTGCAAGTCACTGATCGAACTCAAGCTGTCGTCGTAGCACTTAAGCGTGGTTTGGAACACCTATAAGTATGCTATGACAGATTTATTGAGCGCGGCCATAACATAAATCTACGTTACGTGCGTTGTTTCATGATGAGGATCCCAACTTTTCGCGAGAGTGGTGAACGGCTTGAAAAACGCGTCGATTCTAAGGGCTGTTCCAATTCTCTTCCTTTTGTTCCCGGGGTCAATTTCAGGACAGGCGACTGACTTCGGCATCACGTCATGGGACACGCGTAATGGCCTGCCGGAAGCGATGGTGCAGGCGCTCGCAGTCAGGCCTGAAGGCGGCGTCTGGGTTGCAACTGAGGGCGGGCTCTGCCTCTTTAACGGTTCCAACTGTAAGTCCCTTCCAATTGAAGAGACTCGCAGGCTGCCGCAGAAGAGCTTTACTTCATTCTTCATCGCGCACGATCAATCTCTATGGGCAGGCACGGAGGGGGGCGGTTTGCTCCACCTGGAACAAGGACATCTAAAATCCTTTGATTCCAGGAATGGTCTAAGTGACGGCTACGTACGGGCAATTTACGAGGATTCACGGGGTCATTTATGGGTAGGCACTGACTATGGACTCTTCCAGTTGAATGGTGCTGCCTTTCAGCATGTGCCACTTGGCAAGAACAATCCGCCACAATTCGTTCATGCCATTGTTGAAGATGGTTCCGGCCGTCTGATTGTGGGCGGCAAGTCTCTTTTTATTATCGATTCTGGCGTAGTTTCCTCAGTGCAGTCGTGGAGTGAGTCTGGACGGCCGCAAATCAAGAGTCTTCTGTACACCAAACAGGGACGCCTGATTATTGGTACCGTTGATGGAGCTTTTGAGATGGTCAGTGGGCACTTTCTAAGGCTTCCATTTCCCCACGTAGATATTGAGTCACTTTGCCAGTCTAGCGACGGCGCCATCTGGGCAGGCACGGTTTCCGCTGGCCTTTGGCGCATAAAGGGCACGGTAGTGGCCAAGGTCGGTTTCGAAGAAGGTAATTTCGTCCGCACTGTTCTTGCAATGACCACAGATGCACGTGGCCGTCTGTGGGTCGGCACGCAAACCGGTCTGACCAGAATCGAAGAGACTAGCGTCCACTTCATACGATCACCTGCCCTGGCTGTTGATCGTGAAACCCTCGCAGTATCCGCCGAGGGTTCTGTCTATTTAGTCAACGGAAATGTTTACAGAATCGAAAACAGAAAACTCCAGCAACAATCATTTCTAATTCCGAGTAATACAAGAATCCTGGACGCTCTCTATGCAAAAGACCGATCAATATGGTTGGGAACCGCGGGTCACGGCGTGTACCACATGGACCCGAAGGGTCGAGTAATTCAATATTCGACTCGAACCCTCCATAAACTTTCGACGGACTATCCGCGTGGAATCGCCGAAGGAACCCGCGGAGATATATGGGTAGCTACCGAGTTAGGTGTGGACATTATACGGCGGGACGCCGGCGAATTGATCAGTTTATCCAACAGTCTGCCAAGCCGGTCCGTCCGAACAATGTTTCTTGATCATAGTGGTTGCATGTGGATTGGCACAGACGAAGGCCCGGCTGTTTCCTGCAACGGTGTGCTGGTTCAGAATCAGGCTACCTCCTCGCTCACTGGTGAAGAGATTTGGGCGATTGCGGAGGATGCGAGCGGTACGATGTGGTTTGGTACGCGGCAAAATGGCATCTATGCGTTCACCGATTCGGGATTTCGTCATCTCACTGTGGCTGATGGCCTCCCAAGTAACGATATCTGCGGCCTTATCGTAAATCGCTCTGGGGACCTATGGGTCTCAAGCCTTGATATGATCTTTTCATTTCCAACATCCAGTATTGCTTTTAAACGAAGCGAAGGGGATTTTGTGGTGCCTCGTTCCTATGTTCTGCCGAGCGGCACCGAGGGTCTCACTTTCACTCGTGGCAGAATCCAGAACGCATTGCTTGATAGTCATGGAACTGTTTGGTTTGCATCCGATCATGGTGCAGCCTTTATCGACACGCCTGCTCATTCGCCGGACAATAGCTCAGATGATCCTATACCGGCTATTCGGTCCATGATTATTGACAATTCATTTATCCCAGTCAGTGCGAAGATTAGAACACCCCCAAATCCTCGTCAAATCGTCATTTCATTCGGTGCTGACTATCTCAGTTCAGAACAGGAAATGTTGCTCATGTACCGGTTGAAGGGTGTGGATAATGGATGGACAATTTCCATGAACCCGCAGCAGGCGGAATACAGCAATCTCCCCGCTGGATCGTATTGGTTTGAGTTGAGAGCATGCGACCGGGCCCAGCCAGAACGCTGGAAGACAACAACATATCTGATCACGGTTCCCGTAATTTGGTACCGGAGTCCCTGGTTCTCCGCCTCCCTGGCCGTGCTTATTCTAGTAGTCGTTATTGTTGCGTATCTCATGCATCTACGAAGACTTCATTATGGATTTCGTCTCATCTTGGAAGAACGCAGCAGAGTAGCGCGCGAAATGCACGACACAATCATTCAGGGTTGCAATGGCGTAGCCATGTTGCTTGAGGCGGAAGCAAGCAGCCGGGGCGAAGTCGGCCAGAACTCCCTCCTGAATATTGCGCGTACGCAAATTCGCGATACTATCGTTCAGGCGAGGAATGCTCTGTGGAATCTGAGACAGTCCAATGCCGATTCGGACTACCTGCACGCTACGCTTAGGGATATAGCGGCGCACGCAACTGCAACTTATAACATCCCCGTCGACGTGTGCTGTCCAAGCAAGCACTATGAACTACCTGCTAGTTCTACACACGAAATCATCATGATAGTGCGCGAAGCCGTCATTAACGCCGGGACCCACGGATCCCCGCGAAAAATTGTTATCACTGCGCGAATAGTATCAGGACGATTCTCGATTGAGGTCGCAGACGACGGGATTGGCTTCGATGTCGCCGCGGCATCGACACCGGTTACGGACCACTACGGAATTCGGGGAATGCGGGAACGCGCCGCCACCATAGGGGCGCAGCTTGAAATCTACAGCATACCTGGCTCCGGAACCGTTGTTAGGGTCTCATTGTCTTGAAGTGGAAGTCGCAATAGGCGCTGACAGTCAACACCACATGAAACCACCATCGCATTTGCCGGATTGTGTTGAATATAAACAGGTTAATATGCATATTAATCCGCTGTATGCGCGCTAAACAAGAGTCCGGACGGTCGAGAAATAATCGTGCAGAACCGACTTTGGTCGGTTGTTTACTTCAATTCAGCCTCCTAGTATTTAGCTGCAACAATTCGACCGCTTGTCAAAGCGGCAAAGTGTACGTGTCTTTTCTGCATACCCTGGTCTCTGCGCGAATATATCGGGCACGATTAGCTTATGCATTGGTCTACGGCTGACTATTGTCATGACCTGAGAAGAACACTATTTCGATGCATGACTTGGCAAAGGCGATCAGTCTGTTGCGAAAGGAAACATGATGCCCACGACGGCGTCGCAGGCATAAGAGAATTTATGCCTTCAGTGACGCAATCTCGCAAGTGTATCCACATCCCTTTTGCCAGACCAATTTCATCAGCGGAAGGACAGAAGGGATGCAACAAGAATCCATTCAGGAGGAAATTATGTTTGGCAGGCCAGATATGAATCATCGGTTCAAAGCGGGCGCTATCGGAGCCCTGCTGGTGGCGGTTGCGCTTCTCACCATCTGTTTTGGGAGCGGCACCGCGAATGCA
>Ga0326727_10004893_pt1 | contig 39167 bp, 38 predicted proteins | sample MB2enrmetagenome_FD_207643 | JGI IMG/M metagenome (GOLD analysis project Ga0326727, IMG submission 207643) | Lab enriched peat soil microbial communities from McLean, Ithaca, NY, United States - MB29MY | ecosystem: Environmental > Terrestrial > Soil > Wetlands > Peat | place: USA: New York...
TCCGTTACTGTAGTCATGGATAGGGTCTCCTTCTTCGCGACTGTGGTCCTCGTAACCCACATTCTACCGGAAAAGGTCGACCCTATTCGCTTTTTAAATCCTTGAGTCAGCATTATGAAAGAGCCTCTAGTATTTATTATAAGTAGAAGCGATAAATCGTCTCATTGGCCCAAGTCTGGCCGGGCAGAAGGCGAGCCGTGGGGTACGAGCTCTTGTTAGGCGTATCAGGGTAGAGCTGAGTCTCAAGGCAGAGACCCGAGTGCTTGATGTAGATCGAATTACGCTTGCCGACGTAGCCGTTAAGCCCGTTGCCAGTGTAGAGCTGGACACCAGGCAGGGTGGTAGCGACGACCATGCGCCTACCAGAGGCACTCTCGCGAACTTCCGCGATGTCGACGAGTCCTGGGCCCGAGCGGTCCACGCAGTAATTGTGGTCGTAGCCGCCCGCGACCTCGATATCGCGGCCGATAAGCTTGGCCTCGCGGAAATCGAAGGGAGTGCCGGCTACCGAGACGGGCTCTCCGATCGGGATAAGGCCTGCGTCGACGGGAAGGTAGCGACTGGCCTTGATCGAGAGTTCATGATCAAGTATAGTCCCCCTGCCTTCGCCCTTTAGGTTGAAGTAGGCATGGTTCGTGAGGTTGACGATGGTCTCTGCGTCGGTTGTGGCCTCGTAGGCTATGGAGAGAGCGCCCTCTTCCCCGAGGGAGAATGTGACGGCGACTTCGAGTTTGCCCGGGTAACCTTCTTCTCCGTCAGGGCTCGTCCTCGTAAAGCGTACCGCGCTGCCGACCCTCGTCTTCGACGCTTGGGCTCTCCAGATATACGTATTGAAACCCTTTTCTCCGCCGTGTAGGTGATTGGCCCCGTCGTTCAGGGCGAGCTGATAACCCTTGCCGCTCAATGAGAAGCGGGCTTCTCCGATGCGGTTCGCGTAGCGGCCAACGGTAGCGCCGAAAAACGGTTGCTTGCCGGTATAGCCGGCCAAGGTCGAGCAGCCAAGGAGTACATCATCTGTACCGCCCATGCCGTCGGGCAGGAGTATCGAGACGAGAGTGGCGCCGTAGTCAGTGAGTGTCACCGCGACGTCTCCTTCCTTAAGAATGAACAGATGCGCCTCTTCGCCCGATGCGAGCAGGCCAAAGCTTTTCTTTTCAATGGACATGGATTGCTCCTTTACTAACCGAGTCTGTAATACATTCGCAAACGCCTCTCGAGGGCGGCAGTGGAGCGCCAGCGCCTGGAGAACGTAAGTAAGCGCCGTGAGAGGCGGCCCACCGACCTTCTCGCGGGCAGATGCCTAGAGGCCAGCATGGCCTGGATCTCGCGGACAGCGACGAGGGGCTCGATGCCGACCGCTTCGTCCCGCTCGACCACGCCAAGGGCGTTTTCAAATCCCTTCTTGTAGACGCTGGATATTGATGAAGCGGAAGCCGCGGTTATGCGCCTCTGGCCGAATTCTGTCCTGAAGGAACCGAGCTCGAGGATGCCGACCTCGACGCCGAAGGGCGCCATCTCCATGCGGAGGGAAAGCGAAATGGACTCGAGGGCCGACTGGGCTGCCGAGTAGATTCCTTGAAAGGGGGCGGCGACGAGTCCTTCCAGTGCCCCAACGATGATTATCTTGCCGGAGCTGGCTTCCCGCATCTTGGGAAGGAAAGCCTTGATCACCCTCAGTGTCCCAAAAAAATCCACGTCGACGAGGGCACGAGCCTCGTTCATATCTACTTCTTCCACCGCTCCTGCGAGGCCGGAGCCCGCACAGGCGACGAGTACGTCGATTCGACCCGTCGTAGCAAGGAACTTTTCCGCAGCCTTGGTTACGGAGGCTTGGTCGGTTTGGTCCATGGGCAGGAGCTCGAAAAACTCATCAGCCTTGCGAACGTAGGAGGAGGGGGAACGGCAAAAACCATAGACTTTGCTCCCTTTTTTTGCAAGGAAGGTTGCGCAGGCATTGCCGATGCCGCACGAGGCGCCAGTCACGGCGAAGACGCTTTCGCGATTCTCCATAGGCTCTCGTCCTCCTAACGAAAATGTATTTTACAGCGAATAGATAGTCGCGGGCAAGATCGTTCCTGGGGTTTCTATGAGTCGGTTGCATTGGGAGAGGGGGGCGATTCCTCTCCCTTCAGTCCCGTGTAATCGACTGGGCTCAAGGGGGCTACGTATTCCAGGATGCGGCCCTCCCAAACGTCGGCGAAACGATCCAAGACGATGCCCCTCCTTTGGCCCGATCTGCCGCTGCCTTTCAGCACAGGAGGCACGATCCAGGGCCGACACCGCTCTAGCTTGCTGCGCTTTAGCCAATCCGATACCCTCGTCCACCTCATCAGTGAACTCAAAAAATAGGGGCTGTCGATACTCGTCTCATGCGTGAGGGATCGAAAAGATACTCGCTTCCCTTAGTTTCAGCAGGCTCGTTCTTCGCTTTATGGCGCTTCGCCCTCGCACTCTGCCTTGCGTCAACGGCGCTCGTCTTCGAAGGCCTGCAGATCCGTAGAATTTGCCACGAAGTCAGCTTTTGTCCTTGTCGTCGTGCAGTGATCCTCCCCGAAGCCGTGACCGCTCGGAGTTGGACCGTAGACAGAAGCATGGTTTGGTTCGTGTTGTATGATAATATAGACAATATTTTTGTTAATTGCTTGTAATGTAAAGTTTTATGCTTTGTTATTTAGCGCTGTTATGATTATCTCTATCTCAGCCTCGGGCTTCCATGCTTCGGTGTTAATTACAAGGTCGGCTGAAGAGAGATCGTCGTTGTCGATGCCATAGATCCTGAGGTAGCGCTCGTGGTCGCTTCTGTCGCGCTCCCTGGTAAAAGCGAGCTTCTCGGGTAGGCTGTTTCCCTCGCGCTCATGGATGCGGCCGGCCCTTGCCTCAAGACTGCCAGCGAGAAAAACGCGAAGACATGCGTCGGGCAGGAGCCACATGGCCAAGCGAGAGCCAATGACACAGTCACCCTCTCTGGTGAGCTCGACCTGCTTGGCATCGAGCTCGCGGTCGAATGAGTAGGTCGGATCGGCGTTAGCGAGCTTCAACATTTCCTCGAAAGGAATGCCCCGATCCTCGGCCATGGCCCTGAATGTGTAATTAATAAGGCGAAAGCCCAGGCGCTGGGCGAGAAGGCGGCTGACGGTGGTATTTCCGCAGCCGCTTTTTCCGGAAATAGCGATAATGCGCGGGGCCATAGCCTCTCCTTACTCGATATTGCGAAGCTGTTCACGTATGTTCTCGAGGGCGTCTTTGAGTTCGACTACGGCCGAACTGACCGTAAGGAGCATGCTCTTGGAGCCGATCGTGTTCACCTCGCGGTTCATCTCCTGGCTGAGGAAGTCGAGCTTCTTGCCTGGGGCCTCTCCCATCTCAAGTATATTCCGAAACGAAGCGATATGCGCGCCGAGGCGACTGAGCTCTTCGTTGATGGAGTATTTCATGAGACTGGAGGCGATCTCGGTGAGCACCCTACCCTCGTCGACCTTGTCGCCGAGGGTTTCCTCGAATTTAGCCTTGAGTTGGCCTCGGACGGTCTTTTCGATCTCGGGAACCTGGCCCCGCACAAGCTCTACGCCCGAGGCGACCCTTCCAAGCTGTTCCTCGATATCGGCTCGAGTAGCCGCTCCCTCTTTGACGCGAGAGGCCTCATAGTCGGCGAAGCAAGCAAAGAGCTCCGCCTCGATCCTCCTCCAGATGCTCTCTTCGTCCAAGCGGCGCTCGAAGGCCACGACGCCTTCGAAGCCGATAACGGAACCCAAACTCAACGGCGCCTTGATATCACAGGCTTCGGCTATCTGCTTAAGCACGTCCGCGACAGCCTTGGCCGCCGTGATGTCTGCGCTAGTTTCGACCGGGGCGTCGAACTCGCGCAACCTCAAGGAAAGCTCGACTTTGCCATGAACGATCCGCTCGGAGAGGAATGAGCGTATACACGGCTCGAGGGAGGAGAGATAGGGCGGGAGGTAGATGGCGAGATCGAGGTAACGGTTATTATAGGATTTCAGCTCGAGGATACCTCGGAGGCCTGACTGGATTATATCGCGGCGGGCAAAGCCAGTCATGCTCTTGATCATTTCGTCCCCGATCGCGCGGCAAGGTCTGCTTTAAGCGCTTCGCCGAGCTTCCAGTTATTGCCCGCGCCCATGGTAAGAAAAAGATCGCCAGGCTTCAGGAAGGAGGCGAGCTCAGCCTCGCCCTCGAGGACGTCTTCGTAATAGAAGAAGCTCTTGCCCTTCTTCGAACGCCTGCGCGTCTCTTCATAGAGGCCTCTGCCCGAAACCTCGGGATCGGGTTTCTCACGCGCCGAGGCGTAGATCCCGTGCATGACGACTGCGTCAGCGTCATCCAGGCAGGAGGCAAACTCATCGAAGAGCGCCTTGGTGCGCGAATAGGTGTGGGACATGAAGTCTACGACAAGCCGCCGCTCGGGCCAGAACTCTTTGATGCCACGAATGGTATCGCGCACCGCAGTCGGGTGGTGGCCGTAATCGTCCATGAAGAGGACTCCTCCCGCCTCGCCAAGCACTTCCGAGCGGCGCTTGGAACCTGCGAAGGTCGCCAGCGCGGCGGTCGCCGCGTCTAGATCCTCAGGCCTGACCGTATCGGATCCGCGTTCCTCACGCAGTATGGAAAGTGCGAGAACTAACGCGGCAGTCGCGTCGAGGGCGAGGTGACGGCCAGGCACGCGGAGGCTGAAGTCGCGCTCGAAACCCGCGAGGCTGAATGTCGCCCTTCCGAAGCCGGTGCGATAGTTTGAGAGGCGATAGGCCCCCTCGGCCGTCTCGCCGTAGGGCGAGAGTTTCAAGTCCGCCTTTTCCGCCTTAATCTCGGCGGCCGCCCTAGCCGCGCCCGCATCGTCCGCGCAATAGATGAGCTCGCCTGCCGGGGGAAGAAGTCGAAGGTAGTCGAGAAAGGCCCGATATATATCGTCGAATGTAGGGTAGAAATCCTGATGATCGCTCTCGATGCTCGTAAGCACGATGCGAACAGGCATGAAATTGAGGAAATGGCGGCGGTACTCGCATGTTTCGGCCACGAAAAAGCGATCGCCTCGGATCACAGTACAGCGCCCGCCGAAGCTGGCGACTGCCGAGCCCGCGAGGACGGTAGCGGGTAGATCGAGGGCCTTCGCGAGGCTGCCCGCGAAGGCGGTTGTCGTGGTCTTGCCATGGACCCCGCAGATGCCCGCCGAAATCGATCGCCGGGAGAGAGCTCCGAGGGCTTCGGGGTAGCTCAAGATCGGAAGGCCGCGCTTGGCGGCCGTGACGAGCTCTGGATTAGAATCGCGGGAATAGGCTGCGGAATGGATGACGAGCTCGGCGTCCGCGGGTAGATTCGCGGCATCGAAGCCGACGTTCATCGTTACACCCAGTGTGTTGAGGATTTCGTCCGTATAAAAAATCTCCGCTACGTCGCTGCCGGAGAGCCGGGCGCCCAAAGAGGAGAGTATCTCAGCGAGGGCCGCGACGCCCGTGCCCTTTGCTCCGACGAAGTGTATGCGCAATCCTAAAAGGGAATCGGGGAGAATCGAAGCTGCTGCCATGGCAGGTATTCTAGCTGTCCGCGAGGGACAGAGGCAACCTCTTCACGAGCGCAATTCCATGGTGATCGAGAAGCGCCTGGTCGAATCCGAGGGAAGCTCGAGATCCCAACCAAGGGTGAGGGCACAGCCCTGATAGGCAGCTTTGTCGATTCCCTCGATAGCCACAGTCACGGGGAGGTGCGAGAGGGCGAAGGGCAGGTCTGAGCGCAGCTCGATTTTCTCGTCCTTGGCGAGGTTTGAGAGTCTGAGGCCGTTAAGGTCGCTCTCGGAGCTCTTCTTTGCCGTCTCAAGGCCGAGCTCGTCGCGGCCTCGGATGCCCGCGAGAGCGATCGCTTCGGGAGAGGAGCCTGCGGCGAGGTTGAGATCGACGCAAAGCCTGAGCGCGAGGGGCGCGGATTCCTTATTGGCCACCTCGTAGTCCACGGAAAGACCACCTTTGCGGAAGGAATAGGTCTTCTTGAGGACGAGAGTTCGCTTCTTCCCACCGAGCTCAGCCTGGCCTTCTCGGAAGAGAGAGGCTACGCTCGAGGGGCGTTCGGCCTCGACGAGGGAATAGCGCGCGTCGGAAAATCCGCTACGATCGGCACCAAAGGAGCCCTTCTCCGTTAGGCGATCGCGGAAGCAGAGGCGCCTAAGATCCCCGTCCTTCGAGCCGAAGACATTGACGTAGTTCGTCTTGGTTCTGAAGGAATCGAGCTCGGTCAGGCAGGCGCCGTGGAGCTGCACATAGGCGTTGATGTCCGCGCCTTGGTAGACGATTTCTTTCGTCCCATCGAAATCGAGGTCTGCGTAGATGATTCCGGGCGAGAAGGAGCCCCTTTGGCGCGTGATCTTCTCGGCCTCAATGAGGGCGGCGTAGGCAGCCGCTCGCACGGAAAGGCGGGCGATTCCTCCACCGGCGCCGCGCCAATAGGCGCCGCCACATTGGCCGCGCCAGAGCTCCTCCTGGGCGGTCTTCTTGCGCGATTTGTCTCCGCGCAACTGGCCGACAAGGATGCGCACGTACTGCATCTTCGCGTAAAGAGCGAGGCTCTCCTCATAGCGCAGAAAGAGTCGACGCGGGCTCCCGAAGGAGAGGGAGGGCAGCTCTCCCGTATTAGGCTCCGTGCTGCCGGACTCTATCCGAGGGACCGCGAAGCTCCTCTCCATGAGCGCCGATGAGGCGCAGCCGGCGAAATACGCCCTGCCGTAGTCGCGCTCGCCCTTGAGGAAGCGCGAGGGCGTTGTAGTCTCGTACTGAAGTCCTTCGCGCTGCAAGGCCGCGAAAGATCGCTCGAAGAAGACGTCAGGAGACTCAAGTTTTGATGAGCTCCACAGCTCCTTAGCGATCTCGCCTGGGAAAAGGAGCGTATAAAGTTTTTGTTCGCCGATTCGATCGACGAGCGCGGACAGGGCCTGGGCAATTGGCTGGGGCGAGGGAAAGCTCTCGAGTGCGTCGAAGACAGGAAAGACGATGAGGCTGCGACCCTGGTCTTCGGTGATGACGGGGGAACCCAGATCCGAGGTTTTGACGCCTGCGATGCGGAACTGTCGCTCGGGAAGAAAGCTATAGTCGAAGCCGTAGGCCTGCAGCGAAGAGGCGAGACTCGGCTCCCATGCGTAATCGGGAAGCCAGCAGCCCCGCGGCCGTTTACCGAAGGAACGGCGAAGGAATGTCGTGAGGAGCTCGACCTGGCCGAGCCGATCAGGCCCGGGCACGAGGGGCATAAGGGGAGAAAAAAATCCGCCTCCCAAAAGCTCGATCTGCTTGCGGAGAGTCATCTCCTCGAGGAGCATGAGGAACTCAGGATGTCGTGCTTCGAGCCAATGGAGAACGGTACCCGAGTAATGAAGGACTGCAGATATATCGGGAAAGCGGTAGAGCACCGAGAGGAAGGGGCGCCAGCAGACCTGGTATGTCTCCTCGAACGCCTGTTCTTCGGTTCCTTCGGGCACGAGATTATAGGCGCCGATTATGACATTACTTCTTTGCATCTAGGCTTGAATCCTCACGGGCGACTAAAGTCAGTATACATTAGCGGCCATTAGAGGGGAAAGGGGAAGAACGTTTTTTCTCTTTCCCCGCGAGGACGATACAGGCTTTCGGGCAGCGTTCGGCTATCTCTTCCCAATGACCCGATTGAGCGTCCGGGTTTTCTTTCGCGAGTCCCCCCGCGATCGAGAATTCGCTATGAAGGGAGGCCTCCGAGCAGTCGCCGCAAGCAGAGCAGGCAGCCGAGCAATCACGAGATCGGGCTTCGGGATCGCGCTGCGAGGAGCAGGCGACATACCAAGACTGCCCTCTAGGAATTAGGTCGATGACGCCCGTCGGGCAGGACGCGGCGCAAAGGCCGCAACCCGTGCAGCGATCCGGATTCACGACGGCTAGGCCTAAAGTGACTCGGATGGCTCCCACAGGACAGGCGGCCGCGCAGGAACCGAAGCCGAGACAGCCTTCCTTGCAGCGCTTGGGCCCACCATATTGCTCAACAGCGGAGCGGCAGCTCGGTCGGCCGTCATAGGGGAAATCATCTACCGCTGCGTCCTTGCGTCCGCCGCAGCGCACCACCGCATGTTTCGCGACCGCTCGCGGATCGCCGGGCCTCTCGGCGAGCTGGGCCCGCAGCAGGGCTTCGAGGCGTGCCCCCCCGGGGATGCAAAGCGCCGGATCGGCTTTTTCTTTATCGATAGCCGCAGCGTAGGCTCGGCAATCCGAGTGGCCGCAGAGACCGCAGTCGTAGCCAGGGAGGAGGGCGGCGATAGCTTGCGTGCTGGGCTCTGTCCTTTTTAGCTTTCGCCAAGCAGTGCTAAGGAATGAGGCGCCAAAGAACGAGGCTATCGCAACAAAGATGGCTATCGCCACGTCGAGCCAGATCATACGCCCACCAGATTCTTGACGAAGGTCACGTCGATTCCCATGAAGGCGAGGGCCATGAGCCCGGCTGAGAGGAGCATCGCCGGAGCGCCCCTGAACGGCGCCGGCACGTCCGAAAGTTCGAGTCTCTCGCGAACCGCCTCGAGGAGGAATTGGGAGAGCCAATAACCGAGGCCCGAGGCTGCACTCGCCGCGACGGCCTCGGGAAGGCTGTAACCGCTCCTTGCAGAGAGTAGGGCGATTCCGTAGACGAGGCTTCCTACCGCGAGGTCGTCGCTTTTCTCCCCGAGCCTGAAGAGGAGGCTACCCTGCTTTATGGCTCCCTGCTGTGCCATGCGCGCGATGAACTTTATGAGGGGCACGGCTATAAGAGCGAAGAAGAGAATGTCGAGCGACACAAGCCTGAGGGGCGCGAGCACGAGGCAATGGATGAGCCAGAGAAGGGTCGAAGCGACGACGTTCACACAGGCGAGGGCCAGGGCGGACGCGAGGGAGGCAGAGCCTTTCCGCTCTCGCTCTGGCATCGAGCCGAAGCCGTAGGCGAGGAGGGCGTTCGAGGCGAAGATCGAGGTCAAGACGATGCCTAGATAGCTCACAGGCCCTTCCTTCCGCTCGCGCGGAGCGTTACGCGATAGAGGGCGACAAGAAACCCAAGCAGTATGAATCCGCCCGCAGGAGAGACGAGGATGCGCAGGGGCGAAAAATCGGCGACGGCGATACGCGAGAGCGAGGCCCCAGGCGTCGGAATAGTGAGCATGCCGAGTCCGAGGATCTCGCGCGCGGCGCCGACGCAGGCCGAGGTGACGAGGAACCAAGCCGACTGCATCGCTATCACTGCGAGGCGCGACTGCCCGTCGGGGCCCGAGCGGCTCGGAAATGAGCTCAGCCTGAGCGCGACGAGGCTCAGGCCGCTCACCGCGAGGAGAGGCAAGTAGATCCCGAGCCCGGCGGCCAGGGCGGGAGAGTACATTCCCAGGCAAAGGGCGTATATCAGCGCGAGGGCCGCGGATATAGCGAGCGATGCGGGGGCCTGGAGTCTGTCGGGCAGGAAATCACGGGCAGGAGGTATAAGCAGGCCAAGGAGGAGAGCACATAGCGTGGCTCCGAGGCCATATGCGGCTCCCTCGGCGAAGCTTTTGGCCGCGACCACTAGGGGACAGATCCCGATGAGCCCGGCGAGGATAGGATTCGGGACAAAGCCTTCTTTCTCGAAGCTCATGGGGCTCTATTCTCCCTTCCGTGCTGCGTTACGGATCGAGTCTGCAGCGCGGTCCAGAACACGTTCTGCGTCGGGGAAGTGGGAGACGAGCTCGCGTTCGTCTCCCGACAGGCTATCGCCGAAGGAATCGATGATATGCAGCCCGCGCAAATCGCCCTGCGGCGAATAGAGGGCGCCGACCAGAGCAGAAGCGCCCCTACCGCGCAGTGAGACGACCGAGCCATAGAGATTCCCCGAATCATTGCACAGCAAGAAGATGCGCTCGAATGCCGGATCGTCGACTTCGAGCGCGAGCTGCGGGGACGCGCAGGAAAAGGCGGCCGCGAGGTAAGATCCTTCTTGTGTCGTTGCCCTAGCATTTGAAACGAAGGAGAGAGCTGCTACCAAGAGAACAAGTACGCCGATCGCTGCGGCGACCGCCAGGTTCTCGACGAGGATTTCACGCTTATCGGCCATCATCGCGCCCTACTCCTTCCGCGAGCGTCGATGCCGTTTGGAGCAGGCGTACGCGATGCCCTCCATCGGCTCATCGCGGCATCGAGTCTAGAGATGGCGGGAACGGAACAATCCATGAGGAGGACGGCGAACGCTGTGCCCTCGCTTCTAGAGCCGAAGGCGCGGAAGAGGAAGGTGATCGTGCCGATCCCCATGCCATAGAGGATCATCCCGAGCCTCGACGAGGGAGAGGTGACCGGATCGGGCGCCATAAAAAAGGCTACAAGAAGGAAGGATCCCGAGAAAATCGCGAAAAGCACATCGCCCGAGAAGAATCCGTCGCCTATCACTAGTCCCCCGAAAGCCCAGGTAAGGAGTGCGAAGGAGACGACGATAGAGGCGGGTATCTCCCATCTGATCACTTTTCGGGCCAAGAGCACGATTGAAGCCGCGAGGATGAGTATGCCGGAGAGTTCGCCTAAGGCACCCGACTTGTTGCCTAGCGCGAGGTCGACATATCCGCCAGGCAATTGCGCGCCGAGGCGAGAGAAAAGCCCTTGGTTGAGGGCAGTGGTTACGGAAGAATCGGTGGCTGAAGATGTGAGGGCTGCCAATCCTCCACCCTGCGTGCGTGCGACGCCCATGGGCGTCGCGCCGCTAACCGAGATGACATCAGAGAGTCGGTTGGGGAGCGTCCATCTGGACATCTCGGTCGGCCAATTGACGAGCGCGAAGGCTATGCCCGCGAGGGCAGGATTCATCCAATTGGTGCCCAGTCCGCCGAAGGCTCCTTTGACGACTACTGTGGCGAATAAAGCCGCGACCGCAGGGATGAAAGGCGATATGTCGGGGGGCATGGCCATGCCGACGAGGAGCCCCGTGAGAAAGGCCGAGCCGTCCCACAAGGTAAAGCGCCTTCTGAGAGCGCTTGACGCGGCTTCTCCGACGAGGGCGCCGAGTATCGATGTGCAAACGATTATGGCAGCGGGGGCGCCGAAGCAGAAGAATCCCCAGGCTATGGCCGGCAGCAGCGATAGGGAGACTCCCCACATGAGCGAGGAAGTAGTGCGCTTATCGAAGACGAAGGGCGCGTTGCCCAAGGTTAGAGTCTTGCCGCTTGTCATCGGATCCTCCCCTGATCCCCGCCCGATGAATCGCCGTCGCCGATGGCGTCGGCAAGCGTGCGAAGCTCTGCGGAGAAGGCCGCGACAAGCGGTACGCGCGCAGGGCATATATAGCTGCATGCTCCGCAGGCGGTGCATGAACCCAAGCCCAGTCCGAGAGCGCGAGAAGTGAGACCGCGCTCCACTAAGCGGAAGAGCATGTCAGGGTCGAGCCGCTCGGGACAGGCTTTCGCGCAGCGCCCGCAACGGATGCAAGGTGAGCGCCAGAGGAACCCGACCTCCTCCGAGTCGAGGGCTATGACTGCGGAGGTAGTCTTCGTCACTGGAACGTCGAGGTCATGGACTGAATGCCCGCGCAGGGCGCCGCGGAGCACGAGTCTCGCAGGGGGACCAAGAAATCCGCCACACTCTTCGATAAGGTCGCCGATAGGCGTGCCTATCCGCGCCTTTAGCACTTCGGGGCGCTTAAGGGCCCCGCCCGCGATCGACACGTAGCGCTCAACCATCGGCTTGCCATGGACTACCGCTTCGTGGACCGCGTAGGCCGTAGAGGGGCGGATGAAGAGAGCGTCGCCCTGCTTTTGGCCCGATACGGCCTCGAGGAGCTGTCTCGGCATGTCCTGCGGGTAAATAGGCTCGAGGTCGAAGTATTCGATCTCAGCTTCCTCGGCTGGGGCGCCTTCCCTCGCGAGGGGAAGGTTCTCGGGCCTCTCACCGCTCGAGGCAAGGATCGTGCGCTTGGGGCTGAGAACCTTGCGAAGTATAGCCACACCGTCCATGACTTCCTCGCCCTTATCTCTAAGTAGGCAGGCCTCGGCCTTGAGATAGGGCTCGCTTTCGATCGCATTGACGAAAAGGAGCTCAATATCCTTTTTTTCGCTAAGAATGTCGAAGAGGGGAAGCCCCGGCTCCTCGGTATCGACGACGCCTTTATCCCGAATAGTCGCGAGGATTTCGTTGCATCCCATGCTCGACCACAGGTAGCGTTCCTCTCGCCTGCCCAGGCGATCAAAAGAGCCTTCGAGGGCTATGACGACCGCCTCGGCTTGTCCGCCCTCAGGGAGAGCCGTAACCCTGATGTCGCGGACTATGCCAGGTATGGAGGCGTGCACATTGGCGGAAAGCGGGCCGTCGGCCCTGCCAATGACCATGCCCTCCCGGACGTACTCACCCCGACGCACTACGCACCGAGCCTGTCGGCCTGTGTGTTGTTTAAGGAGTATGACGGCGCCATTCGGAAGAAAGGCGTTTTGAACCGTTTTTTTTTGCTCCCAGTCGCAGCCGATCTCGACGCGAATGCCGCCATGCCGGAATGTCCGTGAAGGTTTCATGCTTCCTGCCGTATTTCGCCGGATGTGGCGTCCCTTGAAAATGGGGCGCCTACGAATAATCGCCCAATAGGCGGAATCAAAAGGAATATATACAGCAGGCACTCGATCGGCGCAAGCGGTCGCACACCTCCGGAGAGTCCGGATATGGTCATACCGACTGTCGCGCCTCCCTGTGCAATAAGCATGCTTTCGATGCTTAAGTCGGGGAGAGTGGCATAGGCCTTCTTCGCCCAATCATCGTCGAAACGTAGATCGAGGCTTCTATCCACACCCTCGGGAAGACTCAGGGACGCAAAGGGATCGGCCCGTTCCTGCCCTAGACGCGTATAGGGCAGCGCTTCTTGGACGGCCCGATGTTCCAGATAAGAGGCAAGCCCCGGTAGGATGTTTCCAGTCTCTGAGCTTGCCCTCGCGCGCGCTTCTGCTGGGAGGGGTTGGGCCCTGCCCCGCCCTTCTACTGGAGAAGGGTAGGCAAGTAAAGAAGGCGAGACGAAGGACTTTGCGTTTTCCGGCGCCCCCGATACCACCCCGCCCGAGGTGATAATCCGGCATAGACCCCAAGCGAGGACAGCCGATAAGGCGAGGACGGCCCTCGTATTCTCAGAGGCCGATCGGACTCTGCGGGAAAAGCGCTTCCCCGCTATAGGCATGGGCGTGAAGCGCCTTTTCGCGCTCCGCTGTGCTGTAATGAGGATGAAGCCGGCTCCCGCCGCGCAGGAGCCGCAGAGAGATATGCCTACCGCCGCAGCCGAGCCTGGGACGACGAGAAGCGCGAAAAGGGCTACTGCCAGCAGGGCTAGCGAGGGACGGCCCTGCTGCTTAAGCGACTCGAGAGCGGAGGCCCAGCTCTTGTCACGGAGCTCGTCGAGGGGTAGATCGAGCTTCTCGGCGAGTTCGGAGAGGGCGATACCCCACAGGGCAGACAGAGCCGCGGCCATAAGCCCTCCGCCTGCGAGGGAAAACCAGGGCGCGAGGAGCGAGAGCCTAAAGGCGAAGCGGTCGGTGGTGAGCTGGCCTGGTTTTCTTTTCCCCAAAGCGCTGATGGAAGCGGCCGTCTTGCCGAGTAACGGCCCGACCGCCGCAGCAACGAGCATTACTAGGGCCGCGAAGCCAAAGTAGACGCCCTCCCGTCCTCGGCTCGGTCTTCGCCCCTCCGCCTTGGGCATGAGATACTTCCCTTCGTAACCATTGAGCGCTGAAGCGACGTTTTTCTCTAGTTCCGAGGCCGAGAAGCGTGAAGGATCGATCCTAATATAATAGGCGCGATAGTCGGCGCCCCCTACACGTGCTTCGAACCACCGCCCCATGCGCTTGAGGTAGGCATCGTAGCGAGGGTCATCGGGAGCTATCACTTCGCGCGCCTCGGCGAGGCTCATTGTGTCGAGTGAGTTCCAATTAGACACGAGAAAAGGCTCGTTCGATTCGGAAAGGACGGAAGCTATGCCCGAGGCCCGCAGTGCCGCAAGCACCTCGCTCTCCGGCCGGGTTTTGTCAACGAGTAGGATACGATAGCCTTTCCAGTCCGAAGAGACGGACGCCGAGCCGATTACTGTCCGCGAGAGGAGGCCGAGGCCGATAGAAATGACTATGAGGATAGCGCCTGTCACCGTCCTATTTTTCGATCGGGGGAAGGACACGCTACCCTCGCCCTTAGAGAGTGCAGAAAGCAAGAGCGATGAAAAAACCGAGAAGACCGCCGACGATGACCTCTGCGGGGCTATGGCCGTGCACTTCCTTGACCGGCTTATAGGTTATACCGAGGCGCGGACTGATTTCTTTGCCTAGTTGATTCAGGGCCTTGGCCTGAAGGCCGGTCGCCCGCCGAACGCCCAAGGCGTCGCGAATGACGATGAGACTGAGGAAGAGGGCGACTATGAAGATGCTCGTATCGGGGCCTTCGCGAATACCGATAGCAGTAGTGAGAGAGATGGCGAGGGCACTATGGCTCGATGGCATTCCACCTGTCTTCCAGAAGAAGGTGAGAAGGACATCGCGAAAGCTGCGCGCGCGTGAGCGTAGTATATTTACAATTGCTTTAAGGAATTGAGCAATAAGCAGGCTAAAGATTGCGGAGAGGAAAATTGGATTGGAAAACAGTTCCATGCCTTTTGGGCTTGTTGCGACGCACACCGGTTCAGTTTCCCGAGTACCCCTCGGATTGTCAAGGCTCGTCATGTATTGACCGTCCTAGTGCGTGATGCGTAGATTCGAGGCGATGATGAACAATGAGGAAGGCCGAGAGCTCGAAGCGGGCCCTGACGATGCGAATAGGAGGCTCGACAAGGTGTTGCGGAGCCTCCTCTCAGAACTTACGCTTTCGGAGATCTACACGGCCCTTCGTAAAGGCAAAATTCGCGTGAACGGGTCCAAGGCAAGGCCCAATCTCCGCCTCGTGGAGGGCGACAAGCTTTTCATTCATGCTTCGCTCGGTCTCAAGCCTCGCCAGCCTTTTTCGCAGAAGGGCGAAGGCGGGCTTTCGAGCCTCGAGGATATCCTCATCCTCGCGACGGAAGACCTCCTTTTCCTTAATAAACCCATAGGCGAGCTCTCTCAGGACGCTGAGGGCGGTGTTTCAGGCCTGACCGCTAGAGTAAAGGATGCCCTTTGGGGCCGCAGTGCAGCCTCTCTCTCCTTTTCCCCCGGCCCCCTCCATCGCCTCGATCGCAACACGAGCGGGGTTCTCGCCTTTTCCCGCAGCGCGGCGGGCGCGCGCGCCTTCACTGCCCTGGTGCGCGAGCGGAGGATCGAGAAGCGCTATCTCGCCCTTGTCGACGGCGAAGTACGAGAAGCCGCGTCATGGCATGACAGAATCCTGCGCGATGAGGGGACAAGGAAAAGTCGAGTGGACGCATCGGGCGATGAGGCTAGGGCTTCGATGCGCCCCCTTGTCGCGGCAGCGGGGCACAGCCTCCTCCTCGTCGAACTGCATACCGGGCTCACCCACCAAATACGCGTCCAAGCCTCCTCTCGTGCTATGCCTTTATTAGGAGACTCGAAATATGGAGGTGCGTCCGCTCGAGGCGAGCCTTGGCATGGAGGCTATATCCTCCATGCCTTCTGCCTCGGCTTCCCCGAACCTCCATTTCCCGATGTCCCGCGCACCGTGTTCGCTCCTCTTCCCGAAGCGTCGCGCGCTCGCCTTGTCGGCCTATTCGGGGTAGCGGGTCTTGCTGCGGCGCTCGAGGAAGCCCTTGGTACAGCCCCATGATATTGTTATTTCTTTCTCTCGCTAGATAGAGTACTCTACATGCGGAGGCGCCAATGGGAGATAGCTCAGATCAGGGAATGCGGAGCGTAAACCGGAAGCCTATTCAGAAGCTCACGCCGGCGATAGTTCTCATCGGAATTGCCGCATTAGCCCTGCTCATCATCTTTTCGACGAGCTTCATCGTCGTCGACCAGACCGAGCGGGCAGTTATTACTACGTTCGGGAAGTTCACGAAGATCGCGGGGCCGGGCTTGGCGTTCAAATGGCCCTTCGGTATCCAGAGGGCCTATCACGTCAAGACCGAAGTAGTGCAGACCGAGCAGTTCGGTTTCAGGACCGAGAAAGCGGGGGTAGTCACAAAGTACTCCGATAAGGACTACCCCGAAGAGTCGACGATGCTCACCGGGGATTTAAATATCGTAAGCGTCGAGTGGATCATCCAGTACAAAATCATCGATCCCAAGGCTTGGCTCTTCAACTGTAGTGACAAGCAAAAGACGATACGCGATATATCCCAATCAGTCGTCAACCTTCTCGTCGGGGACAGGACCATACTAGGAGTCATCGGACCCGAGCGCACCGAGATCCAGGAATCGGCGGTTCAGATGATGAACGAAAAATTTAACGAGTTCGGCCTCGGTATAAAAGTCACCCAGGTCCAGCTCCAGAACATCGTGCCTCCCAAGGGAGTCCAGGATGCGTTCGAGGACGTGAACAAGGCCATCCAGGATATGAACAGGCTCGTTAACGAAGGGAAGGAAGCCTACAACTCCGAGATCCCGAAGGCTCAAGGCCAGGCCAAGCAGGCAGTCGAGGTCGCCCAAGGCTACGCGGCCGAGCGCGTGAACGAGGCAAAGGGAGATGTCGCCCGCTTCAACTCGGTCTACGAGGAGTACCGCAAGGCTCCCGAAGTGACCAAGCAACGCCTCTACTACGAAATGGTCGAGGACGTCTTCAAGGGCGAGAAGGACGTGCAGCTCATCGACAAGCGATTCTCCAACTTCCTGCCGCTCAAGAACCTCGACAGCTCCGCTCCTCCGAAGGAGGCCGCACAATGAAAAAACTCCTCATCACGCTCGGCATAATAGTCGCGGCTTTCATCCTCGTACTCGCGACAGGCCCCTTCTTCATCGTCAACGAGGGAGAACAGGCCGTAGTCGTGCGCTTTGGGCAGATCGTCGCCACCCACACTACGGCGGGGCTCAAGCTGCGTTCGCCCTTCATCGACGCCGTCGTGAAGTATCCCAAGCAGGTCATGCCCTGGGACGGGGAGTCCCAACGCATCCAAACCAAGGAAAACCAATTCATATGGGTCGACGCCACCGCCCGCTGGAAGATATCCGACCCCGTTAAATTCTATGAGTCGGTAGGCAGCCTCGAGAGCGCCTACGGCAAGCTCGGCGACGTGCTCGACAGTGCTGTTCGCAACGTGATCGCGGGCAACTATTTACGGGAGGCGGTTCGTGACTCGAACAGGATCCTGTCGAGCGACGTCAAGGAGACCTTCCAGACCGGTGACGCCGCGGGCTCAGAGGCCCTGGCGAGCCTTACGCAGAGTCAGATGACCTACGAGCAGATCGACAAGGGAAGGAGCATCCTCTTCGCCGCGATGCTCGCCGCGGTGAAACCCATAGTCCCGCAGTACGGCATCGAAGTGATAGACATAATTCCGCGGCAGATCAAGTACTCCGACGAGCTCACGGAGAGCGTCTACAACCGGATGATCAAGGAACGCAACCAGATCGCCCAGGCCTTTCGCAGTTATGGCGAAGGACAGAAGGCCTCGATCCTCGGCAAGCTCGAAAACGACAAGCGTTCGATCCTTTCAGAGGCTTACACGATCGCCGAGACCACGAAGGGCAAGGCGGATGCCGAGGCCGCGCGCATCTACGCGAACTCCTATGACCGCGACCCGAGCTTCTTCGATTTCTGGCGAGCCACCGAGTCCTATAGGCAGACTCTGCCCAACTTCTCGAAGACCATGTCGACTGACATGGACTACTTCAAGTACCTGTATAGCACGAAGGGACGATAAGGTCCGCATTGGGTCATTCCGGGGCCGTCCGAAAGGGCGGCCCTTTCTATAGGTGCTGCAGCTCTGCCTTCGCTATCCACAGCCCCGATGGATCTCGTTCGAGCTCGGCGAAGGCGTAACGGCCTTCCCTCAATGGCCCTGGGTTGAGCACGAGAGTCCTGCCCGCATAGTCTGCACAGGGCGACTCGTGGATGTGCCCGCAGACCCATAGAACGGGCGTCAGTCGCTCGAGGGCCGCGGCCAAAGAGCCGGAGCCAATGCTCGAGCCCTTGCGCCAGTCGGCTCCGGAGCCCTTGGGTGGAGCATGGCTCAAGACGACGAGGGGCAAGCCGCTCGAGCCGCCGCTTAAAGAGCTTCCGAGAGAATCGGCGCCTTCATAGAGGACTCGCGCAAGATCCTCGTCGGGCTTCTCGTAGGGAGTGAGTCCCGTCCAACGCGGCCCTCCCCCCGAGCCGATCACCATAGCTCCGCCCTTCGCGACCGCCTTGGCTTCGGCGGATAGGCCCTCGGCTTCGAGGACTTCGCGCGCTCCTTTTTTATCGCAGTTGCCGGGGACCGCGATGAGCTTGTCCTTCAAAGGCCCGAAAAGCCCGAGGAGGGCTCGGGCTTCTGCCTCGCCTCCGAAGTTGGTGAGGTCGCCCGCAAATAGGAGAAGGTCGCAACCCTTCGCCTTAGGCAAGGCGGCTGAAAGCGCCTCGGAAGAGCCATGGAGATCGGAGATGACGAAAATGCGCATACAATGAATATACATGTGAAATGGCCATATCGCGCTAGAGGTGCCTCGCGTTGACCAAGTCGTGAGAGCCTCGCTAGTATCGTCCTCAAGGAGGCAGCAACGTGCGCGACATCAAGAATCCCTTCGTGGGCATATCCGGATATTCCTGTTTCGGCTGCGCGCCGAGCAACGAACGGGGCCTGCGGATGAAGTTCGCCGAAGAAGGCGAGGAGATCGTCTCTTCCTGGACACCGGAGCCTCAGTTCGCTGGCTATGGCTCAATACTCCACGGGGGGATTCAAGCCACCCTCCACGACGAGATAGCGTCCTGGGTCGTCTTCGTGAAGCTCGAGACCGCCGGTTTCACAGAAAGACTCGAAATGGACTACCGCAATCCAGTAAAGGTCGACTCAGGCGTCCTCACCTTACGGTCTAAGCTCGAAAGGATGGAGGGCAACAAGGCCTATATCCGCACGAGCCTCTTCGACGGGAAAGGCAAGCTCGGCTCGGAGTCCTTGGCGGTCTACTTCACACTGCCTCAGCATATCGCTCGCCGCAAGCTCTCCTTCCCCGAGAACAGTTCGGCCTTCTTCGACTGAGAGGCTAGGATTCGACGCGGGCCTCATGTGTCCGGCCGGGTGATCATCGCTAGGCGAAGGACACGACGATCGCGGCCCCCATCGCGAGTGTGAAAACAAGGAATACGCTCAGGACAGCTTGCATATTGGCCGGTTTCGTAGCGTGGGAATAGCCGCGCTTGTCCATTTTGAGGAAAAGCGGCGCGCAGACCAGGGCGCCGAGCGCGAGGCACAGGAGAGCTGTCGACCTACCATTGCCAAGCTTGCCGACCGCCATGAGGGCGAGTGCGTAGCCGGAATAACCCATGCAGGGCACCAAGACGCGGGAGCCGACCGGACCGAGGAGTATCGAGAGTGTCCTCCTGCCGCCCGCCCGATCTCCGATACGATCACAGCTATTGTTGACGCTCAATATAAGGGCCACAAAAACGGCCGAGGGCAAGGACAGCAAGACCACGGTTCTATCGAGGGTCGCTCCTTGAACGAGATAGGCGACGCAGAAGAGCAGGGAGCCTTGGCTCGCCCCAACGAAGACTTCTCCTAAGGGCGTACGCGATATCGGGAAGGGGCCTGCACTGTAAAAAATCGCCACGGAGAGGCCGAGTATTCCGACGAGCGCTATCCACCAGTCAATCAAGAGGCAGAGTCCGAGGCCGAGCGCGGAGCCCGAGGCAAAGAGAGCCACGGCGACGACCAAGACTGCGCCGGGAGGTACGCCCTCGTGGACCAATGCCTTCTCAGCCTCGAGGCTGAAGTCTTTGTTGTCTATGCCCCGCATGAAGTCCGCATAGGAATTGAGCGCCGTCGTCCCCATTCCGATGAGCGCGGCGGAGAGCGCGAAAAGGATCGATGGAATCCCCACGAGGCGATTGCCCGACGCGGTCGCTAACAAAATCCCTAAACATATTGGGGAGAGGGTCACGACCTGGACCCGGATGTTCACGACGCGCAGGAATTGCCTGAATGTCATAACTGCTGTGTTCGCGTTCATGAACTATTCCTTTGACCAATTTAAGCCCTGAAAAGGTACGAGACGCAATCTTCCACGAAGATTTTGTATCGTCGATTGCGATCAGAGAGAGAGGCCGACCAAAATCGGCCGCAGTCTTCGGGACAGATACCTTTGTTGACATGGTGCTTTAAAAGACAGCCCAGGCTCTGGAAAAGCGGCGGTTCGAAGTCTCCACCAACGGAAGCGAAGGGCAAGGCTTCCGTGTCGTCCTTGGAAGCCTCGAGTTCGAGATAGCGATAGGCGAACTCTATCCTGGGCAGTAGGGAGGATAGGCTCTCCCACGAAAGGCCGTTCGCTACGTAAAGATTGAAGTCGAGGAAGAAGGACAGCTTCTGGGCCGTTTTTGGATTGCGCGAAAGTATCGCGCGGCCGATCTCGAAGTGATGCAATGCCCCAATGCCGACGGCGAGCGAGGCTCCTTTGGCGAGTTCGGAACTCGCGCGCTCGACCGCGAGCGTCTCGTACTCGGAACGAGCAGCGACGAGAGGCGCGAGGGGAAACCAGGATCGGCCTCCCCAGGATGGCAGCTCGCTAGAGACGAGCAGATCGCGCTTGGTCGCGAAGGGCATGCCTTTGGCAAGGCCTTCGCGGGCGAAGGAGAGGGCGCCCCTCGGCGGCGCCAAACTGGCGGCGCTCGCGGCGTAACGTCGCGAGACCTCGTCGCACAGCTTCATCGATTCGCGCGCATAAGCCATCTGAGCGTCTGCAATCCTGTCCGCGGCCTCCTCGTAGATTCGGTTCTTCTCGCGTTTTAATGCCGAGGGAGGAATGAAGAGATCCAAGGTCCGGATCTTCCGGCCGTCGGGAAGCTCGATCATCTCGTTCCAGTCTATGCTCGGGACGAGGAGGAAATCGTAGTCTCCCGATTCCGAGAAAAGGCCGAGGCCACGCTCGAAACCTCCGGGCGACTTGGCTAGATCGAGGGGCAGAGGGTCGCCGGGGCTTATGCAATTGCTTCCCGCGCTCCTTGCCCCGTCGAAACGGGGCAAGGAGAGTTCCGCAGCTATCCCCTGAGCCCCGATGCGTAGAGCTAGCTCTAGCTTATCGCACTCGGCCTCGTACTCTTCGGGACTGACCGCCTTCCTGTCGCTCTCGCGGGAGGAGATGAGCCTGAGCTCGTCTCCTTGCTTGAAAACGGGCGGCTTGCCATTCTTCGATAAAGGAAGTTCGAACTCGATATGCGAGACTCCCCGCGCGTGGGTGAGCTCCCTTCCCGTACGCGCGTCGCGAAGTCCGAGAAGAGGAAATCGCAGCGGCTGAGGCAGACAGGAGTCCCCTTCGCCGAAGGGCGAGGACTGATGCTCGAAACCCAGGAGACCGTCGCGGAGGCCCAGGGGGCGCGCGAGCTCTACGAATACACGTCGTCCGAGGGCCTTCTCCACGCGGCCTGCAGTCACGCCGCGATGTCCCGGATAGGCCAAATCGATGAGCCTGGCGCCTCCCCGTTCGAAAAGCCAGCCTTCGGTAGGCGAACGAGAGAAGGCGATGCGAGCGGCGTCGAGGCGAGCTTTCATCTCGTCCTCGCCCGGACTTTTTTCCGAGAGGGCGTCGATATAACCGCGGTAGAGGCGAGCGACAGCGTAGCAGTACTCGGGCGACTTCATACGCCCCTCGACCTTGAGGCTGTCAATGCCTGCTCGGGCGAGCTCCCCTACCCTGCCGCCCAGCTCGAGGTCGCGGCAGGAGAACCAATAACCCCGCTTGCCCGAGACACCGCCGGAGCCGTCCTCCGCGTCGTAATACGAACGGCACAGCTGGGCGCATTCGCCGCGGTTTCCCGAACGTCCAAGCACGAGGCCTGAGGCGAGGCAGAGCCCCGAAAAGGAATAGCAGAGTGCCCCATGGACAAAGCACTCGAGCTCGAGATCGGGCTCGGCCTGATGAAGAGCGGACATCTCGGCGAGACTCGTCTCGCGAGGGAGCACAACGCGCGAGGCTCCGAGCTTGCGCGCCGTGCGCGCAGCGTCGATGCCCTGGGCAGCAGTCTGTGTCGAGGCGTGTATCGCAATGCCAGGATGACGCTCCTTTATCAGGCGAGCAAGGCCCCAGTCCTGGACAAGGATGGCGTCGGGAGGAAAGCGGCCAAGGAAGGCGAGGAGTTCGGCCGCCGCAGAAAGCTCGCTTTGCAGGACTATCGTATTGAGCGTAGCGTAGAGACGGACGCCCTTCTCTCGGGCGTATCTATGGAGGCGGCGATATTCGAGCCGGTCGAAATTCTTGGCCTGTTTGCGGGCAGAAAAATCGGAGAAGCCGAAGTAGAGAGCATCCGCGCCGCCTTCTATCGCCGCTATGGCGGAATCGAAGCCCCCAGCGGGCAGGAGGAGCTCTAGCAATCCTTCGACGAGTGGCATGCGTAGAGAGTGTTGGAAAAACGCAGACTATTCAAGACTGACTTCGCACTTTACGCGACCATTCCACTATCGCTTCGGCGAGGGCTCGAACCCGCCTCGAGCGTTCCTGAGCATCGATCAAGTGCTCGAATTCCCAGGGATTGCTCATGAAACCTAGCTCGAGGAGCAGGGTCGGAGCTCCCGTGGTCCTCGGCAGGGCGAGATTGTCCCAATAGACGCCGTAGGGCTCGACTTTGCATTTCTCGACGAATCGCTCGAAGAGAAAAGAGGCGGCTTCTTCGGCCTGGGCGTTGAACCAAAATGCGCCCATGCCTGATATGTCCTCGGGCCTTTCGCCGTCGGGGAGGGAATTGTGATGCAGGCTTAGAGCCAGGTTGGGGTGATGAGCCTCGATGAAGTCGACCCTGTCGGAGAGCGAAACGAAGTGGTCCGTTTCACGAGTCATGAAAACCTCCGCTCCGCGCTTTCGCAGCTCATCTCGGAGCATCAGGGCGAAAATTAAGTTCAGGTCTTTCTCGTGAGCGCCGTTAGGCCCTATAGCACCGCCGTCGGAGCCTCCGTGGCCGGGATCGAGAACGAAGCTCATGCCCTCCAGCGGACGGGCGTCGAAGATACACAGGCCGCGAGGAGGCGGAGGAGCAAAGAGCTCGAGGACGAGCGCGTTCCCCTCGTACTTTAAGTTGTAGCCCCACTGTCGCTCTCCTGTCATGTCGAAACTGAAGACCGTGTTCCCTGGCGAACTCTCGGTCCACAGGGCACTCTTTACGAGCCTGTCGGGCCTGAAACGGAAGAGCTCCGTCTTGGCTTCGACACCATAAAAGGTCAAGTTGAGCTTTCCTCTTTCTTGAAAAGCGCCTACCGTCGCGGGGGAACTTAGATAGAAGCGTACGGTTGTTCGATCCGCTCCGTTCGTGGCGATGATGTCGCCCAGGCGCGGCGGAACGATCGCGCCCGGGCCCAGATCGACGGCATCGGACTTGAAGATCCAATAACCGCAGTCGAGGCGGTACCAATCTCCGAAGACTCCCGATACGCCGGAACGAGCGCCCTTTGGAATAGTGATGATTCGAGCGTCGTCTTCGGAAGGCCCAGTTCTGGCAGCGCATCGGTTGGCCGTGATCTCCACCGTATCGCGCCGTTCGGGAGAGAGCACTGAGATTTCCCCGTTCCCGGGATAGCAGGCGCTGCTTCCATTGCGGGAAATACGGAATGTAGGCTCCCCTAGGTCTTGGGGCTTCCCCGAAGGAGAATTCGCGGGCAGGGCAATGGAGCCTTCGTAGACCACTGGATTGCTCGGATCATCGCCGACTGTAGCTAGGGGAGAGGATAGCCTAGGCTGGAGTGAAATGCTTCTATCGCCAAGACCAACCTCGACGTCGGCACCAGGTAGCGCCGAGAGACGAAAGACGACGAGCTCTCCGGGCATGAGTGTCTCGGGTGCGTCAGGGTAGAGCGATCCGGGGACGATGGCCACATCTCCCGACGGCATATCGATGGCGGGCAGTCTAATAACCCTGATTGAAAGGCGTTCTTCGCCGCGACTCACCACAATGGTGTTCACGCCGAGATCTAGAGCTACGGTCGGGGCGAAATAGCCCGCGGGGCTTCTCCTAATCACCTCGCCATTGACCAGGACCTGACCAGACGGAGGGGCGGAGCCGAGCAAAAAGACACTCTCTGCCCTCGTCGCATACCCATCGGGGGGAAAAGCGAGGCTCAAGGCAGCGGCCCAAACAGGGAGGCAGATGAAAGATAGGCAACAAATGACTAGATACGCTCGACTCAGCATAGTCCTTTTATCGGCGAGAAAAACCCAAGTCCTTGCGCTAAAACGAGGCGAGCCGCTTCTCTGTCCTTTCGTCGCAGATCGCACGGATAGTGATCAAGTTCCTTGAGCCACTTGAATACGCTCGCGTTTTCATGCAAATTATGTAATATCGTGATAAGCGTAACCGACCTCGCCCTCGCCTTTGGCGAGCGCTTCCTCTTCAAAGATGTCAACCTCAAATTCACGCCGGGCAACTGCTACGGCATTATCGGCGCCAATGGCGCTGGCAAGTCGACCTTTCTAAAACTCCTCTCGGGGGAGCTTAAACCGGACCGAGGCGAGATCTCCATCGGTTCGGGCAAGCGTATGGCGGTCCTCGCGCAGGACCACTACGCCTTCGACGAATACGGGGTCATCGCTACGGTGATCATGGGCTGGCCAAAGCTCCACGCCATCAGCGCCGAGCGGGCGGCTATCTACGCCAAGTCAGACTTCACTGAGGCCGACGGCCTGCGCGCGGCCGAACTCGAGGGTGAGTTCGCCGAGCTTGGCGGCTGGGAGGCCGAGGCCCAAGCGGCCATCCTCCTTTCAGGCCTCGGCGTGCCCGAGGCCAACCACGAGAAGCTCATGAAGGACGTCGATGAGGGCATTAAAGTCCGAGTCCTTCTTGCGCAGGCCCTCTTCGGCAATCCCGACATGCTCCTCCTCGACGAGCCGACGAACGGCCTCGACCTCGAATCGATCACCTGGCTCGAGGAATTTCTCATCGAGTTCCCGAACATCGTCATCGTCGTGTCCCACGATAGGCACTTTCTCAACTCGGTATGCACCCACACAGTGGACATCGACTATGGCAAGATGCGGATGTACTCGGGCAACTACGACTTCTGGTATAAGATGAACAGCATCCTCGTGCAGCAGCAGAAGGATCAGAAGAAACGCAACGAGGACAAGGCCAAGGATCTCAAGGATTTCATCCAGCGCTTCTCGGCCAACGCCTCGAAGAGCAGGCAGGCGACGAGCCGCAAGAAGATACTCGACAAGCTCGAGCTCGACGCCCTCGTCCCCTCCTCGCGCCGATTTCCCTTCGTCGGCTTCAAGCCCGATCGGGACGTTGGAAACAACGTGCTCAGGGCTGAAGGCCTCGGAAAAACAGTCGAAGGCCATAGCCTATTTTCCAGCTATGATCTCACGGTCAACCGTGGGGACAAGATCGCCTTCGTCGGCAAGGAGCACCTAGCCAAGACCGCCCTCTTCGAAATTCTGGCGGGCGAAGATGAGGACTACTCGGGCTCGGCCGTCTGGGGCCAGACTATCACGAAGTCCTACTTCCCCATGGACAACACGAAGCTCTTCGACTCCGATCTCTCCATCACTGAGTGGCTTCAGCAATATACGAGCTCGGAAGACGAAACCTACATCCGCTCTTTCCTCGGCCGCATGCTCTTCTCGGGCGACGACGCGCTAAAGCCCGTGCGCGTCCTCTCTGGAGGAGAGAAGGTGCGATGCCTCCTGTCGCGCCTCATGCTCTCGGGCGCGAACTGTCTCATCCTCGATGAGCCCACGAACCATCTCGACCTCGAGTCGATCACCGCGCTCAACGACGGGCTCATCGAGTTCGGCGGCGTACTGCTCTTCGCGAGCCACGACCACGAATTCGTCACCTCGATAGCCAATCGCATCGTAGAGTTCTGCCCGCTTGGGGTAATCGACCGCTACCAGAGCTTCGACGACTACCTCGCGGATAAACAGGTATCCGCCCTGCGCGATCAATACTATTCCGGACACGTCGTCGCAGAGATCTAGTCGGGCTCGCCTAGCTTGACCCAGGCTTTGTCCCAGAGTAGGCCGCAGCTCTCATAGTATTCCTTATCGAGGCCCGAGGACTTTTTGGCTGCGGCGTGAGCCCGCTTGGCCGCGCTCTGGGCCATGGAGCGGCCGGCGGAATAACTGGGGTCTCGCACCGACTCGATAGGCACAATGCCCGGTAGCGCCCTCACGGCTATACCGGTCTTGCGGAACACAAGGTAGGCGAACTGCTCGGCGCAGGTCGCGACCTTCTGTTCGTATTCCCGCCTTCCGGAGGGCGTGTATTGGAGGAACTGGTGCTCACGCAGGAGCATCTGGATGCCGCCTAATTCAGCCGAGAACTCTGCTCTGGTCACGATGATAAGTATAGGCGATTATTTTACGATTATGCGAAACACCCGCTTCTTGCCTGCGCGAAGGATGAGCTCACCTTTCCCGTCCAGCCATGAGGCGTCGATAGAGGCCTTCTCGTCCTCGACTTTTCGCTCGTTCACGATGGCGCCGCCCTGTTGCACGAGCCTGCGCGCCTCGCTCTTCGAGGCAGAGAGCCCGGCTATGACGAAGAGGTCGAGGACACCGAGCCCTGAGGCGATATCGGAGGCAGGTACTTCCTTCGAGGGGATCTGGCTCGTGTCTCCCGATCCGCCGAAGGCGGCCTTCGCGGCGGAGAGGGCCTTGTCAGCTTCAGCCTGACCATGGATGAGGGCGGTTACCTCCCATGCGAGTCGTATTTTTGACTCGTTGAGTTCGGCCTCCTTCTTGGCCGCAAGGGCTTTGCACTCCTCCACGGGGAGGAACGTGAAGAGCAGGAGGAACCGCTCGACGTCCGCGTCGGAGACGTTGCGCCAGTATTGGAAAAAATCATAAGGGCTCGTCATTTCGGGGTCGAGGAAGAGCGCGCCCTTCTCGGTCTTGCCCATCTTCTTGCCGTCGCTCGTCATCACGAGGGGGAAAGTGAGGCCATAGCACTCGGCTCCCTCGACGCGGCGGATAAGCTCGATGCCTGCGACTATATTGCCCCACTGATCGTCCCCTCCGATCTGGAGGCGGCAGCCATGGCGCTTGTAAAGTTGCAAAAAATCGTAGCTCTGGAGGAGTTGGTAATTAAACTCGATGAACGAGAGGCCGTTCTCCATGCGCTGTTTATAGGCCTCGAACGAGAGCATGCGATTGACGGAGAAATGCCTGCCGATGTCGCGGAGAAAATCGATGTAATTCAGATCGGCCAGCCAGTTTTTATTATTGTCGGAGAACATGGTCGTGCCATCGAGCTTGAGAAATTTGTCTATTTGGGCGAGGAAGCGCTTCGTGTTCGCGTCGATCTCCTCGTAGCTGATGATCTGGCGCATCGTAGTCTTGCCCGAGGGGTCCCCTATGCGCGCGGTACCACCGCCCATGAGGACGATTACCTTCTGTCCGGCCTCGTGGAGATGGCGCATTGCGAAATAGGGAACCATATGGCCTATATGGAGTGAGGGCCCCGTGGGATCGCAGCCCTCGTATAGGGTGATCGGGCCTTCGTCCATAGCCTTGGACAGCCCCTCGAGGTCGGTGCACTGCTGGATGAAGCCTCGTTCCTGGAGCGTCGAGAGCGCGCTGTTCATGCTTTCCTCCGAATCGTGGCATTATACCCGCGTTAATACGCTCGCTCAAGCCCGACGCTTTTAACGCGTAACTAAATTGGCTTCGCTTGACGCCGCGCGAATACTTACCATACGATACGAACGGTTATTTATAGGAGGAATTCAATATGAAGCCGGTGTGTATGACCACAATTCCGTTTATCATCGTCTTCTCGCTTGCTTCCCCTATTATGGCCGAGGGAATTAGTGCCTCCACCGTAGTCGATGTCGAGGGATATTATAGTTTTCCGAACCAGCAAGGATATGAATCCTCGGGTTTCGCGCCCATCAATTACGCGCCTGTGCTCGCTTCATCGAGCAATGAGCGCGAGTTAGGAACCTCCTGGGGTGGCGTCGACTTGAAGGGCACCATTGACAGACAATACGTGTTTCCTATGCTCCAGTGCCCTGGAGCGCTCACTAAAGATAACAACCTCGCCCTCGATCTCGAGGGCGAACTCTCCCCGGTTTCTCTCAATGCCAATATCTCGGCTACCTTGACTCCAATCGCCTTTCTCAAGTTCTCCGCAGGAGTGGGAACGGGAACGGGCTGGACCATCGACGCGCTCGGGCTCGACGTCGTCGGTCTTGGGATCAATGATAAAGGCACTATAGAAACCCAGAATTTCGGTGGTCTCATCTTGAGGCTCTGGGCCTCCGCCACCTTTCAGTTCGATTTGGCGGCTGTAATGCCCGGTGAATGGAACCACATTATACTCCTCGCCTCTCCCAAGCTCGAGTACATGGACTACACTGCGGCAGCCAACGACCAACCTTGGATGTGGGAAGACGACTCCGGCATGGACTATAACGGCTGGCAGCTCTACGGCAGCTATTTCCTCGGATACCAGATGCCGACCGCATTGACGATGGTGGGCTTCCTCGCGGAGCCTGAGACGTATCTCTTCTCCGCGGCGGAGATGTCGCCGATGACGAAGACCGATGGGAGTCACGGTTGGGGTTCGGACTTCACTTATTGGACCATCAGCATGGTCTTCGATTTCAAGCTGAACGACACGACGAGCCTGGCCATCTTGCCCGGCATCAAGAACGGCATCAAGTGGACTGATGGCACGACGAGGCTGGCCGACTTCACGCAATGCCAGTACGAGGACTCCTATTGGTATTTTTATAGATTGGCTTTCGATTTGACCCTTAAATTATAAGTCTAAAACGCATTTCGTCGCGGAATTCGCTTGCGCCGCAAGGGTCCGCAGTATTATAGTAGACAAAACCTTCCGAAGGAGATGTTGATGGCTACAGCGAAAGAAAGTGTGCCCAAGGCCCTCACCAAGGCCCAGATCGTTACCCAGCTTGCCGAGAAAAACGGCCTTACCAAGAAGCAGGTCACGGCCTTCCTCGAGTCTTTCGTCGATCTCGCCTATCGCGAGACGAAGAAGAACAAGAAGTTCGCGATCCCCGGCCTCGGGATCCTCAAGCTCAACAAGCGCAAAGCTCGGCTCGGCCGCAACCCTGCTACGGGCGAGCAGATCAAGATCCCCGCGAAGACCGCGGTCAAGCTCACCGTTTCGAAGGCATGCAAAGACGCGATCCTCGGCGCCAAGTAATCCTGTCGCTTTAGTCGTGTACCATCGCCCCGGTCGCGCCCTCGCGCTGCCGGGGCGCATTCGTCTTCGCCCATCCCCTTGATGCGCGATGCTTTTGACGGCTACCATTCGCCCGTGAAAGACGCAGAGGATCAGCTCGCCAAACTTACGGAGATAGCGCTCAGGCGCTACGACATGATCTCAGAGGGCGACCGCATTCTCATCGCCGTCTCGGGTGGCAAAGACTCGACGAGCCTGGCCTACGACCTAGCCTCCAAGCGCCGATGGTGGCCCGTTCACTATGAAATTTGTGCGATTCATATAGCCACCGATTTCTGTTCCTGCTGCAAGAAGACGGCCCTCTTCGACCTGCTCAAGTCCTGGAACATCGAAGCTGTCTCAGTTGACGTGCCCGTCATCGGCAGGCTGAAGAGCGGCCGCTCGATGAACTGCTACTGGTGCTCAACCCAGAGGCGCACCGAGCTCATACGCTATGCAATGGCCGAGGGCTTCAACAAGATCGCCCTCGGCCACCACCTCGACGACATCGTCGAGACTCTCATGATGAACATGCTATATAAGGGGCAAATTTCGGGGATGCTTCCGGCTCTCTCGTACGAAAAATACCCCGTCTCTATCATCCGTCCTCTCGCTCTCTGCGAGGAACGGCAGGTAATAGCCTTCGCCGAAGAGAAGGGCTTTCGCTCTGCCGTTTGCACCTGCCCTTACGGCCGCGACTCTAAGCGGCGCGAGGTGCGCAATCGGATAACTGAGCTCACTGGTGGATCGAGTCAGCTAAAGCGCAATCTCTTCGATTCGATGTCGAACGTAAATGCGGAATACCTGCCGCGAATAGGCGGCAACGGTGATAAAGCGTAATAATAGGGGGGACGATGGACGACAAGGTGACCTGGTGGGCATTCGACGAGGTCGAGGCCTTCATGAAAGCCGGATTCGAGGCTATCGGCGTCCCGACCGAGGACGCGGCGGTCTGCGCGAACGTCCTCATATCGGCGGATAAGCGCGGCGTGGACTCACACGGCGTCGGACGCTTCAAGCCCATCTACCTCGACCGGATATGGGCCGGCACACAGAGCCCCACGACAAACTTCGAGGTCGTCCGCGAGTCCCCTACTACCGCGGTCATCGACGGACACAACGGCATGGGCCACGCCATCGCCAAGCGCGCCATGCAGATGGCTATCGACAAAGCGGACAAGTGCGGCATGGGCATGACCGTCGTACGGAACTCGACCCACTACGGTGCGGCCTTCTATTATCCGATGATGGCCATCGAGCGCGGCATGATCGGCATGACAACCACGAACGCCAGGCCCTCTATCGCTCCGACCTGGGGCATGCCTACAGACGAGGCCTTCCCCTACATGCCCGATTACGCTACCTCGGTCACGCAGCGCGGCAAGCTCGAGCTCTACGATCGTATGGGCAAGGACTTGCCCGACGGCTGGGTCATCGGTCAGGACGGGAAGTACCGCCACGATACGAAGGAGGTTCTCGTCGACCTGACGAAGGACCTCGCGGCGCTCACACCGCTCGGAGGCCTCGGCGAGGACTTGGGCGGCTATAAAGGCTACGGCAACAGCCTTACCGTGGAGATCCTCTCCTCCTGTCTCTCCCAGGCCAATTTCATGAAGTCCCTCGTAGGCATCGACGCCGACGGCAAAAAATGCCCAATAGAGCTCGGTCACAGCTTCATGGCCATCAAGATCGAGAATTTCGTCGAGCTCGAGGTCTTCAAGAAACAGATTGGCGATATTTTGCGTCAGCTCCGCGCCTCGAAGAAAGCCCCTGGGGCCGCGCGTATCTATACGCCCGGCGAGAAGGAATACGAGACATGGCTCTACCGCAAGGATAAAGGCGTACCCTTCAATGAACCCCTGCGTGCCAATTTCCGCGACGTAAAGCGGAAGCTCGGCATGAAGGAAAGTCTGCCCTTTTAGTAGGCGTCCTTCCCGACCCAATCCTTGATTATCGCGCAAGCCTCGGCCGAGCCTTGGTCGAAGGGGAAGAGGTGTCCGACTCCGGCGATGGAGTGCGACTCGAAGGAAGCGACGCCCAAGGCTCGCTTCTCGAGATAGCTCGTCACCGAGGAAGGCACTGTATCGTCCTTGTCCCCGGTGACTACGAGGGTCTTCGAGTGGACCCTCGCAAGATCGCGCCTAGCGGCCTTCTGCAAGCGTCGAAGCTGAGCGGCCTGCGCTACGAGATCGTCGGACCAGTACGCCTCGAAGAGTTGCTTGCGGAAGGAATCGGTCTCTTCGTTCTTCTTGTGCCGCTTGATGACGGGCGCGACAAGGGCGAGGGCAGGAGATATGGGCAAGGCCGAATTACTGACCTTGAAGGCCGGCGCGAGGAGGATCAGGCATGGCGCGTTGAAGCTCGCCGCGGCGATTGTCGCTATGAGGCCGCCCATGGAATGGCCGATTACATTGACTGTCTCGTATTCGGAACGAAGTTCGAGATAACCGTCAATTGCGCAACGCAGCCAATCCTCAGCCGATGTGGCGTAGAAATCGGCGCGATCGGTGCCGTGACCAGGATAGCGAGGTGCGTATGATGCTATGCCCATCGTGGCGAGGGCGTCGCCTACCTTCGAGAGTTCGCGGGGTGTGCCCGTAAAGCCGTGGCAAAGGAGGAATGCCTCTTTCGCTCCCGTCGGCGAATTCCTATAGGCTCTTGCTTCGGGATAAAGCCTCGTAGTCGCCTTGGTATTCAGTATTCGCTTGAGTCTCGACATTTTTTGCTCCTTAAGTACCAATATTCATCTTTGAAAGCGGTGTCAAGCGATTTTATTCCGGCTATTGCCGTAGAGGATTTTTCTGATGCCGCCGGGCGATAGGCCGTACTCGTCGGCTAGCTCGTCGATCTTCCGGCCTTGGGCCTTGGCCGCCCTAATCTCGGCATTCCGCTTATCGAAGCTTTCGCGCGCTCCGGATCGGGAGCCCCATTCGAGGCGCTTCTCCCCGTCTTCGCGAGGGATATAGATGAGAGAACCCTGTATGTAGGACTGAAGCTCCTGTAACAGTTCAGGGGGGAGGAGCTCGTCAGCATTAATATACGACATGCCTTTCCTCAAGGACGGCCGCTTCGTTCGCTCGAAGCGCGACTCGCTGATAAGACGAGCCGACAAGCTACATCCGACCTGAGGCCTCGCCATGCGTTGCATGGCGGCCATGCTTCGCATAGCCTTGCAATCGAGCTGTGCGCGATTGCAAAAATATAGGGGGTTTAGCCTATAAGGCTTCAGGCGGCGCCGTTAGTGGTGGTGGAATTGGCTACAATGGCAATGAACGACATTCGGCGCCTCCTTGAAATAATCTAACCTGATATAGTCTGCCACGATGTGCATCTATTTGTAAACACTACCGAACGATTAAAACAAAAAGAGGACTCTTCGCTACGGTTTCGCCTTGCTTTCGTCTTCCCTCTTGCGTCGTTCGGCTATCTCTCGGACGCGATGGTCGAAATCGGGGTACTTCGATCGGAGCGCCTCAAAATCGTCCTTGTCGAGGCGATAGCCCGTGCTGTACGAGGTCGAGACGACGCTAGCGTTGCGGTACTGGTTGTCGATGAGCGCGGTCTCTCCAAAGGGCGATCCGGGCCCAAGCCTTGCGACTTCGTTCGAGCCGACGAGGATGCGCACTTCCCCGCTCGCGAGGAAGTACATGCAGTCGGCGTACTCGCCTTGGCGGATGATATGCTCGTCCGGCAGGAATACCTTCGGTCGCAGGAGCTGCACGGATTCGCGCAGGAAGAGCTCGTCGGCGTCCTTGAAGATGTCGACGCGGTTAAGCACCTCGCGGTTGAGGAACATGAGGATTTCCTGGGACAGGCCATGAGGAATGTCGTCAAGGACGGTCGAGACGTTCACGCCTCTCTGTTTGGACCAGAGGTAGGAGTAATAGTCCCGAACACGCTCCTGCATGTCCGCGGGGATTCGCTGGGCGCGAAGGTAAGCGTTCACTTCCTCGAGCTTGCGCCGGTAAGCCGAGCGCGCCACGTCGAGGTTCGACACGAGGCTGGACACATTGGCTATGACGAACGAAAACATACCAACGCCAAAGACCTCGACGATTATCGTATAGATTATCTGGATATTACTATCGTGGTTCGGGTAGTAATCGCCGTAGCCGATCGTCGAGATCGTCGTCGTCACCCAATAAAGACTGCGCAGGTACTGGTCGAAGTGGGAACGCGCCTCTTCCGCGGCGCCGATGAGTATCCAGCCCATGGCCATAAGGTGAAGCGCCGCCGCGAGCCAGTAGCCGAATTGCACCAGGCGCCTGACGGCCGGAAGAATGTCGAGAGCTTCCTGTAATTCTCTGAAGATGCGCCCGGCCTTGAAGAGCTTCACGAGAGTGAGGGACTGTAAGAGAAGATAGACGAGAAAGGCCGTGCCGTCGGTGGGAACCCCGCCGAACGCGGCAACAATGATAAGTTCGAAAGGGAAGGCGGCGATGAGGTCGACGACGAACCAGCTGCCTAAGTAGTTGTGGGCTATCTCCTCAGGTGTTTCGATGCGTATGTGTCCGAGCTTGACCTTCGTGATGAAATTGGCGCCGATGTCGGCTATAAAGAGCACATTGAGGACGTAATAGAAGACATCGCCCGAGAATGTCCGGAAAATGACGCGATAGGTAATGATGAAGAGGAAGGCCAGAATCGCGCAGAGGATGAGCACGTTCCAAGCGATACGCGCCGGATGATTGTGGGCAACAAGTCGCATAAGGTATATATCGGCGCGCCGCGGTCCATCTATTCCTATCTTTTACTGCTTCTCCAAGCCTCTCCTATAATATTCCATCGTCCTTTGGACGGCAAAACCGAGCTTTTGGTACACGTGGAAGGCTCTTTCGTTGCTGCCATCCACATCCAGGATTGGCTCGAGGCCCCGGGCGACCAGATGCTCGAGCAGTCCCCCCATGAAGGCTTGTCCGTAGCCTTTGCCTCGCTCTTCTTCCGCGACGACGAGGCCATTGATGGAGACGAGCTTCCCTTCATATCCGAGGGAAGCCGCCGCAACGAGCCTGCTGCTCGACGATTGTCCGTCCGCGAGGAATGCGCCGTATTCCTCCCTATTGCTCGAAGCGAAGGTCGCGCGCTCGAAGCCTTCCGCCTCCTCGCGCGAGTCGCCGAACGCTCCCATGCGCAAGGCGACGAGAGCCTCGATATGTTCGCTTCCAAGGCGCAGTATCTCAAGTTCTCGTCCGCGGGATCTCGCGACGGCCGATTTTTCGGCGCCGGAGCGCAGGGGTTCGTAGCGGCAGGCGTGTTCGCTATGCTCGAGCCTCGCTCCGAGAGAGACGGCCGCCGCCCTGCCCGCCTCGGAGCGGCTGTCGACGACGAAGAGCTCACTCTTGTAGCCGTAACCGCGCATCGTCGCCTCAGCCTGGGGCAGGAGATCTCGTAATATGCCCCGACGCCTGAGCGATGGAAGCACAAGGGCTCCCAGCTCGGCCTCGACTCTCATCGGCGAGAATATCGAGACTAGGGCCGCGAGAAGGTCGCCCTCATATGCTAGAAAAAAACTCGGCATGTCTTGATAGGCGTTGAGCGATTTTTCCAGCTCGATGGAAGCAATCCCGTCGTGCCTCTCGCACGAGGCGATCAATTGGTCCAAGGCTCGCCTGTCGCAGTCGTCTAGCGTAATTTTCGCAGTGGTTTCGATGATTCGTTCCTTCCTCTCTTCTTTGAGCTTGCCTCGCCTCGCACTCCGCGGTCAAGGACGAGCGATTCCTTACAATAGTTCAGGATCAAGCCCGCGTTGGCGGCATTTGACCGGGGAAGGAATCGGTGCAAGAATGGCTTCGCATGTCAGAGAAAGATATTATCGACTATTCGGCCCCGGCGCCGCTCACGGAAGAATCTATCCTCGGGGAACTATGCGCGCTCGGCATCGAACGAGGTGACACGATCATTGTTCACTCCTCGCTAAGCTCTCTCGGCTGGGTCGCGGGAGGAGCCGGAGCCCTGATTCTGGCCCTCGAGCGCGCGGTTACGCCGAAGGGGACCCTCGTCATGCCCGCTCACTCAGGCGATCTTTCCGATCCTGCTCAGTGGGAGAACCCTTCGGTACCCGAAGTCTGGTGGCCCACCATCCGTGAGAGCTTGCCCGCCTATGATAGGCGTAGGACGCCGACAAGGGCCGTAGGCGTAGTGCCCGAGCTTTTCAGGACATGGCCAGGAGTGCTTCGCTCGGGCCATCCTGAGCTCTCCTTCTCGGCCTGGGGAGCGAGGAAGCGACGCGTCGTTCGCGATCCGAGGCCAGGAACCGGCTTTGGCGACGCGTTGGGCGACAGAAGCCCACTAGGTGCGCTCTACGAACTGAGCGCACAAGCGCTCCTTCTCGGCGTGGGCTACGAAAACTGCACCTGCCTACACCTCGCTGAATACTGGGCCAGATGGGAAGGGAAGAAAAAGGAACGCCGAGGAGCCCCAGTCATGCTGCGAGGTGGGCGCGCATGGGTCGAGTTCGAGGACATCGAATACCATTCCGAGGATTTCCCTGCCATCGGGAAGGCCTTCGAGGCCTCGCTCGGGGCAAGGATCGGCGCAGTCGGCAAGGCGGAAGCCCGTCTCGTAGACATCCGAGGTCTCGTCGACTTCGCCGTCTTCTGGATGGAGAAGAATCGGCGATAAAGCCCTATTCCACCTTGAGCCCGAGGAGTATACGGTCGTTCACCGCGCCCTCGGCATCCATGGTCTCGAACTTCTTAAGAAGGTCCGATACCTGGAGTGTGCGCTTTTCCTCGCCGCGGACGTCGTAGATGATCCGCCCCTCGTTCATCATGATGAGCCTGTTGCCATAGCGTATGGCGTCGCGCATATTGTGCGTTACCATGAAGGTGGTCAATGCATCTCGGCCGACGATTTCCTCGGTGAGGGCGAGGACTTTCTGCGCCGTCTTGGGGTCGAGGGCGGCGGTGTGCTCGTCGAGGAGTAAGAGGCGCGGTTTCTTGAGCGTCGCCATGAGAAGAGTGAGAGCCTGCCTTTGGCCCCCCGAGAGAAGGCCGACCTTGGAGTGCATCCTCGTCTCGAGGCCGAGGTCGAGGCTCTTGAGGCGCTCGGAGTAGTGAAACTTTTCCTCGTGGGTGATGCCCCAGCGAAGGCTTCGCTTCTGCCCGCGCCTGCGCGCGATGGCGAGATTCTCCTCGATCTCCATGCTCGCGGCCGTGCCCATCATGGGATCCTGGAACACGCGGCCCAGGAATTTGGCGCGCATATGCTCCTTCTGATTGGTGATATCAGTGCCGTCGAGGACTATCGAACCGGAATCGACGTCGTGCACGCCGGCGATGAGGTTGAGCAAGGTGGACTTGCCTGCCCCATTGCCGCCTATGACAGTGACGAAGTCGCCCTCGTCGAGCTCCAAATCTATATCGATGAGGGCGCGCTTCTCGTTGATCGTGCCCTCGTTGAAGGTCTTGCAGACCTTGCTGAGCTTCAGCATCATGCCCTCCTCTTGCTCACGTTTTTCTGGAATACGGGGATGCCGAGCGCCAAGGCCACGATCACCGCGGTCAGGAGCTTCAGGTCCGTGGACTTGAGTCCCAACTGGAGGACGACCGCGATTATGACGCGGTAGATGATCGAGCCGAGGACTACGGCGAGGAGCCTATACCAGAAGGAGAAGCGCCTGCCGAAAACGACTTCGCCGATGATGATCGAGGCCAGTCCAATGACGATCGTACCCGTGCCCATGCCAACGTCCGCGTAGCCCTGGCTTTGCGCGACCATGGCTCCCGAGAGGGCGACCAGGCCGTTCGATATCATGAGCCCGATATTCTTCATCGAGTCCGTGTCGACTCCCTGAGCCCGAACCATACGTTCGTTGTCGCCCGTCGCGCGGATGACGCTGCCGACCTCTGTGCCGAAAAACCAGTACATGATGAAGACGATGCCGAGCGAGAAGACGGAACCAATGATGAGCGAGCCCGTGGTCTTTTCGAGCCCGAGGTCCTCGAATAGGCTGAGCATTGTCTTTATATTCAAGAGGGGCGTATTGGCTTGGCCCATGATCCGGATATTTATGGAATAAAGTGCGATCATGGTAAGGATGCCCGCCAGGATGCCCGGGATCTTCAGTTTAGTATGGAGGAATCCTGTAATGGAGCCCGCGAGAGTTCCCGCAGCGAAGGCTACAAGGAGACTGACGTAAGGATTTAGCCCGAGTTTCACGATCATGACCGCGCTGATCGAACCGCCCAAAGCAAAGCTGCCGTCTACGGTCATATCGGCGAAATTCAGGATTTTAAAGGTAATGAAGAGCCCCAACGTCATGATGCTCCACAAGACGCCCTGGGACACGGCGCCTTGCATAGCCAGAAGAATGCCCATTACTAGCCTCCGCGAGTCCGCCTATAGTACCGAGAATGAGATAGTCTGAGAATGCCGAAACAAGCAGAAAACCATGAAAAAGGAAAGGGGCCGCCCCTATTGGACAGCCCCTTTGCGAGAGCGATACGCTTAAAGCGCTCTTTACTTGGCCTTGGCCAGAAGGTCCGCTGGAATGGTGATGCCGATCTTCTTGGCAATATCCGTATTGACCGTAAAGTCGAGGTTTTGCTGATACTGAATCGGCATATCGGCCGGCTTCTTGCCGTCTTTCAGGATCGCGACGGCCATAGTCGCGGTCTGCTTTCCCAGCTCATAGTAGTTGATGCCGTAGGTCGCAAGTCCTCCCGCCTTGACCATGCCGCCTTCGCCACAGATGACGGGGATCTTGGCCGGAGTGAGTACGCCGGAGACCGTCGGCATACCGGCCGCGACCATGTTGTCAGTCGGGGCGTAGACGGCCTGGACCTTGCCCACGAGGCTCTGGGTGACCTGCTGAAGCTCGTTGGAGTTGGAGACAGTGGCATCGATGTACTTGAGGCCGAGCTTATCGGCCGCAGCCTTGGCGAGATCGACCTGGAACTTGGAGTTCTGCTCGCTCGAATTGTAGATAAAGCCGATAGTCTTGGCCTTCGGCACGAGCTGAAGGATAAGCTTTATCTGGGCCTCGACCGGGTTGAGGTCCGATGTGCCGCTCACGTTTCCGCCTGGGGCATCGTTCGAGGCGACGAGCTTGGCGGTGGCGGGATCGGTGACCGCGGTGACGAGGATGGGAATCTTCTTGGTAAGGTTGGCGACCGCCTGCGCGGCGGGCGTGGCGATGGCGAGGATGAGGTCGCTCTTATCGTTGATGAGCTTCTGGGCGATCGTAGCACAGTTGGCCTGCTCGCCCTGGGCGTTCTGGAAGTCGAGCTTGATGTTCTTGCCATCTTCGTAGCCCGCGGCCTTGAGGCCGTCGACGAAGCCCTGGTACGAGGCATCGAGGGCCGCGTGCTCGACGAGCTGAACGACACCGATCTTCTTGACCTTGCTCGCGGCGTTGCCGCAGGAGAGGACGAGGGCGCTGCAGGCGAGCAGACAGCTGAGAATGACGAGGGACTTCTTCACGATGGTGATCTCCTTAATCGAGATACATAATTGCTACACACAGAAACATTCGGCTGAAAATAGCCTACTATCGGACACACGTCAAGTGTTTTTCGATATAAGATAATTATTGCCCAGTTTTCGACCCCAGGCTATTCTGGGTTCATATGCAGTACGGCTATTTCGACGACTCGGCCAAGGAATATGTCATCACGCGGCCCGATACTCCTCAATCCTGGAGTAATTATCTAGGCTCAACCGAATATGGAGCCGTCATAACCAATAACGCGGGCGGGTATGGTTTCTATAAGTCGGGAGCGAAGGGTCGATTCCTCCGCCTCCGCTTCAATGCGGTTCCCATGGACCAGCCCGGTCGTTATTTCTATCTGCGCGACAAGGATTCGGGCGATTATTGGTCGGCGAGCTGGCAACCGGTGGGCAAGAGCCTCGAGACATACGAGTCGGAGTGCCGCCATGGGACAGCCTACTCGAAGTTTACCTCGAAGTACGCAGGCATCGTCTCCGAGGCAAGCTACTATGTGCCCCTTGGACAGTGCTTCGAGTATTGGCGCCTCAAGCTGA
>Ga0326727_10004894_pt1 | contig 39163 bp, 37 predicted proteins | sample MB2enrmetagenome_FD_207643 | JGI IMG/M metagenome (GOLD analysis project Ga0326727, IMG submission 207643) | Lab enriched peat soil microbial communities from McLean, Ithaca, NY, United States - MB29MY | ecosystem: Environmental > Terrestrial > Soil > Wetlands > Peat | place: USA: New York...
CGGGATCGGTCTGGGCGAAGAAGGCGCGAATCTCGTCAAATGCGCCGGTGTAAACAGCCGGGTTGGAACGGGGTGTCCGGCCCAACGGAGATTGATCCACTATGACGGCCCGGCCGAGACCCTCCCAACCTTCCAGGCGGAGTTCCGGATGATTGGTTTCGGAGGCGGAGATGTCGGGAGATTCACTGTCTTCCGAATTTTGCAATCTTTCCATGAGCGCGGGCATGAGAACATCGCGGAGCAGGGTGGTTTTGCCCGAACCACTTACGCCCGAGACGCAGACAAAACGGGCCAGGGGAATTTCGACGGTCAGATTTTCCAGGTTGTGCAAATGCGCGCCGCGCAGCAGCAATTTGCGCCGGCGTCCGCGGGACACGGGACGGCGTTTGGGAATTTCAATTTGCCTCCTGCCGCTCAGGTAGGCGCCGGTCAACGATTTCGCGTCGCGCAAGATTTCCTTGCAGGCTCCCTGGAACACCACCTCTCCGCCGGCCTCGCCGCGGCCCGGTCCCAATTCGATGATTTGATCCGCGGCGCGCATCACGCTGGCTTCGTGTTCGACGACGACCACCGTGTTGCCGGCGTCGCGCAGTTGCCGGACAATGCGGACGAGCCGGGCCGTGTCGCGCGGGTGCAGTCCCACACTGGGCTCATCCAGCACAAACAGAGTATTGACCAGCCGCGAGCCGAGACACGCCGTCAGGTTGACCCGTTCGGTTTCGCCGCCGGAAAGGGAACGGGTCAGGCGGTCCAGGGTCAGATAATTCAGTCCAACCTCGTCCAGATAAGCCAGGCGGGAGCGGACCTCGCGGAGAGCCATTGCCAGGGGATCGGAAGCTTTTGGCGGCGGCCCCTTGGCCATGAAGGAATCAATAAACAGCAACGCCTGGCGCACCGGCAAACGATAGAAATCCGCCAGGGTCAGGCCGTTGATGCGGTACAGCAGCGTCTCAGGGCCAAAGCGCGTGCCCTGGCAATGGGGACAGGTCTGATAAACCCGGTAGCGCGAGAGCAGGACGCGCACATGCATTTTGTAAGCCCGAGATTCCAGCCAGCGGAAATAGCCCTTCACACCATACCAGGCGTTCGGCCATTCGTGGGCTTCGTCTTCGTTGTAATCCGCATCGCCCTCAATGACCCAGTCCCGCCACTGTTGCGGCAAATCCCGAAACGGAATGTCCACGGGCACTTTGCGCAGGCGGGCGAACTTGAGCAACTCTTCCTGGCACTCGGCGTTGGAAGGGGTTTGCCAGGGTTTGACAGCGCCCCCGGCCAGAGTTTTGGACCGGTCGGGTATGGCGGCGTTGTAATCAATGGCAATGACGCGGCCAAAACCCCGGCAAGCCGGGCAGGCGCCAATGGGATGATTGAAGCTGAACAAAGCCGCCGTCGGCCCGGCGTATTCCAAGTCGCACCGGGCGCAGTGCATTCGGTTGGAGAAAAGGGCGGGGGAAGCAATGGCAGCGCGGGAGTCCGGCGGAAGGGGATGGACGGCCAGTTTGCCTTTGCCAAAATGGCAGGCTTGCTCGCACGCCTCGACAAACCGGGCGCGATTTTGCGCGCTCAATCTGACCCGGTCCTGGATCACAGTCACGCACAAGGCGCCGGAAGACTTGATCCGGGCCGGGGCCTGTTCAAGCGGGATGACTTCCCCATTGAAGAAGAGGCGCTGATAGCCCTGGCGGGCAATGAGCGCCAACGACTCTTCCAGGGAAAATTTCCCGCTGAGCGGCAACTCGAAAGTGACCAGCGCTTCCCTGTCCGGCGCCAGACCGCGCATGGTCGTCCAGATTTTTTGCGGCGAATCCTTTTGCACCGGTTCACCGCAACGCCGGCAATGGAGCTGCGACAAATGGGGCCAAAACAGTTTGGCGTAATCGGTGATTTCAGTCATGGTCCCGACTGTGGAACGGGTGGATTTGACGGTGTTCCGCTGTTCGATGGCAATGGCGGGAGGAATGCCTTCGATGCTGTCAGCCTGCGGTTTATCCATGCGGTCGAGGAACTGGCGGGCGTACGGGGAGAACGTTTCGATGTAGCGGCGCTGGCCTTCGGCAAAGAGGGTTTCAAAGGCCAGGGAACTTTTGCCCGACCCGCTCAAGCCGGCGATGACCACCAACTGGCGCAACGGCAGGTCGAGGTCAATATTCTTCAAGTTGTTTTGCCGCACGCCCCGAAGGCGGAGGCAGGCTGGCGGAGGCGCGAACATGAGGCGACAGTAATCCGGGGGCCAATGGTGTCAATTTTTTGGTTGTTTAATGCTTGAATTGCTTCCAAAATTCGGTATGTTCCAATGGTGAGAGCACTGATCAAGGAATGAGATCACCATGCCACAAGCTTATCGTCTTGGTTGGGATTCTCCTTTTCTGTTCTTGCGCCAATTCCCTCCGCGCCAATGTTTATGCGAGCGATATAAAGATCAATGGCTCGTTCAATGCGGGAATCATCCTTCCAAGCAACAGCGTGACCATCAGTTACATCCTCAACGATACGGCCACAGGGGGTGTTTGGGTCCAGATTTACAGCGGGACGAACGTGATCCAAACCCTGGCCTCCACGGATGGAAATGCGGGAACCAATGCGGGACTCAACTCCGTGATTTGGAATGGCCCGACGAATCTCGCGGAAGGCGCTTATACGGTGAGCGTCACCGCTGCGTCAGCCGGCTATGACACCTGGACCAACATCACGGACGACGGCCCCAACTTCTATGCCTTGATGCCAGGCGGCGTTTCCGTCAACCAGAATACAAACAGCCCGTTTTACGGACGGGTCTATGTGGCGAACTCCTACGGCGATAACGTCGGCATTATTAAGTGCAACGCCGATGGCAGCCCTGCCGATGAAGGCGGCTTTAGCACAGGTGGCTATGACTGGGCAGGCATCCTGGGCAGTCCCTGGCACATGGCCATTGGGGCCGATGACCGCCTGTACGTGGATGATTTCACCGGCCAGGGGGTTGTGGTCTCGTTCGATCCAACCATCCAGACCAACAACTGGCGCGTCGTGGTGGGACTGGACAATTACCCGGCAAGCGATACCAATGCGAATCTGAGCGGCCTGAGTGTCATCGGGTCGGGCGCCAACACACAAATCTGGATGACGGACGCAAACTACCACGGAGGATCGGCGGGGATTATTGGCTGGCAAATCGGCGCCGAAGGCGTCGCGGCGACCAACGATACGGGCTTCCAAATTGTGCCGGTGGATTCGTACTATTTGACACAGGAACCTTACGACCTTGCGCTGGACACCAACGGTTTCATTTACACCATACAATACCTGACACCTAATGAAGCTCCGGCTTATGCGCTCTTGAGTTTTCCGCCCTACGACGAGGAGCCGGAAACGGCGGCGGATTGGGAGATCGAGTGGTACCCGACGCTGCTGGAGGCGTACGGCGTCGCCGTGGACCCAACCGCCACTGTTGTTGCCGTCGCCGTGGTGGGCACCAATGGTGTCGAGTACGACGCAACCGGGGGACTATACCTTTACCGCGCAACCGATGGAGAGTTCATCACTGAGGTTGACACGGACGGACATGGCTATTACGACGCGGCATGGGACAACGTCGGCAATCTTTACGCTTCGGACGGCACTACGAATGTGTGGCGCACTTATTCGCCGCCGGGGACCAATCAGGCCACGACCGTTGCCGTGCCGGTCATTCAAGCGTATGACGCGCTCCTGCCGCCGTATTTGAGCAATCCGGGGGTGAGCATGGGCGGGCTGGGCTTTACCCTCGAAGGCCAAAGCAACGTCACCTACGTCATCCAGAGTTCGTGCGATTTGACCAATTGGGCCGCTGTGTCAACCAATTTCAGCGCCAACACCAACCAATGTATTTGTGTTCCCGTTGGCGGCGATCAGAATTTCTACCGCGCCATGACTGCACCCTAGATGTTGTAAGGGTTTTCCCTACAAAAATTTTTCAAAGATTTTTGTTGCGCTGGTTTGGGCAAGGGAGCATATTATGGTCAATAGGCCAGTCTAGTCATGAACATGCAGCGAGTCTTTCATCGCAGGAATGACGAGCCCATTGGTTCCGCCGCATTCACATTGGTGGAATTGATGGTGGTGGTTGCCATGACCGCGGTTTTGACTGCTTTGCTTCTGCCCGCCCTGTCGAGCGCGAAAGAAAGAGCGCGCCGCGCGGTTTGCAAAAACAACCTGGCTCAATTATATTTGGTTTGCGCAAATTACGCGAGCGACAATGCGGATGTCCTGCCCAGCGCGGCGGACGACATTGGTGAATACCATTCCATTCGGCTTTCTGACCAGACCTTCACCGATCTGGTGTCGGTTTATGCGGTCGGCAACAGCAACATTTTTTGTTGCCCCAATCTTGATTTCGGCGCCGGAGTAGTGGGCGTGCTTTGTCATGATCAATACGGGTACATTATCGGTTACAGCTACCTGGCCGATGACATCATGCCTCCGGCAAAACTCGGCATGGATTATTCGCTCGAGCCCATCAAGTTGAGCACCGCCACTGCAACCAACGAACTTCTGGCGGATGCGAATTACTGGACCCTTGCTCAAAATGCTTCCATCCCGCTGATGAAAATGGCGCCGCACACGGCAGCGGGCGTCGCCATGGCCCAAGGCCTTTCCTCCGGCGGAGCCACCAACAGCGCCAGCATTGGGGCGATGGGTGGGAACATCGAGTCCTTTGACGGCTCAGTTAGGTGGCGGGCGATCAGTTCCATGCAGACCTTCTCCGCCTCCTCCGTGGACGACGCTTACGGCAATTGGTAAATCGCCGTCGGTTTTCCATCAAAGGAGTTTGCCGAGTTTATCCCGTTCGCACCTTCCCTCCAATCGCCGGACTCGCCAAACCCTCCTCCAGCCTGTAATCTCCCGCCCGAGCGTATGAAGATTCTGGCGCTGACCAATCTATACCCGCCGCATCATGCCGGCACTTTCGATAATCATTGTCAGACGGTGACTGAATCCTTGCGCCTGCGGGGCCATACGATCCTTGTCTTGACTTCCAGTCACGGCCTCCGCACCGAGCAACGCGATGCCGAGATCGAGCGGAGGCTTCAACTCAACGGCGTCTTTGGCCATCCGTCCCTCACCGGGGTCATGGAACTCAAGTCGCTTGAAATTCATAACAACGACGTGCTCCGCGAAGCCCTCGATCAATTCCAGCCCGATGTCGTCCACGTTTTCAGTCTGTTCGGACTTTCCAAGTCCCTCATCTTCACCCTCTACAATTCGAAGCGGCCCGTTGTCTATGATGTCTTCGACCATTGGCTTTCGGCCAATGTGCGGGAAGATCCGTGGTTGCATTTTTGGAACTCACCCCGCCTGCCGTTCCTGGCGCAATCCACACGCAAGGCCCTGGAGATGAGCGGGGAACGAACCCGCCTGGATGCCACGGCTCCCACCCGCTTGATGAGAGGTTATGACCGGGTTCCCGGCATTTTCGGAGAAGGCAGGGACCGCGCCCTGGTTGCGCCTAACTCCATTCCCGGCTTCCGCTTTGACCGCATCTACTTTTGCAGCCAGGCCCTCAAGCACCTGACCGAACAGGTCGGTTTTTGTGTCCACCATGCCGAAGTTATTTATCCCGGCATTACGGCGGCCTATATCGGTGACATCAAACCGGCCAGTGTGCCGATGAAAAGATTTCTGATTGTCACGCGCCTGACGGAGGAAAGCGGCGTCATGACGGCGCTCAAGGCGCTGAAGATCGCCCGCGACGCCAGGCTCGACCTCACGCTCAGCATTTACGGGCGGGGCGATTCCAAATACGTGGCGAAGTTGCGTTCCTTTGTTGTGGCCAACCAGTTGGCGGCGGACTTCCTCACTGTTTCCAATCAAAACACCGACCTGCCCGAGGTTTACAAGCGGCACGACGTTCTCCTCCACACTCCCGAATGGGCCGAGCCGTTTCCATTCACCCCCTTGGAAGCGATGGGCTGCGGCCTCCCCGTCATTGGCGCGCGCTCGGGCGGGATGGAGGAACTGCTGCGCCACGGCGAAAACGCCCTGACCTATCCAGCCGGCGACGCCGAAGCACTCGCCTTGCGCATGCAGGAATTGCAAATCTCCCCCGCCCTGCGCTGTCAAATGGCCGAAACGGCCCAAGCCGAAGTGCTGGCCAGGTTCAACGACACCACGGTCATCGATCAGATCGAAAACTTTCTCACCATTTCCCAGGCGCGAACCACCTGATTTTTTTTCCTAATCCTAATCTTAATCCTAATCCTAATCATCCGATAATAAGATTAAGATTACGATTAAGATTAGGAGCAGAATCCCCAAGACCGGGGTATTGCTCCCTCTGTCTTGCGGAAGGCGCGGCATGAGTCATAATGCGGCGTGAGTCATTCACCGGCAACGGCCGCGGCAGCGGAAGTCATCGCCATCCATGGCGCGCGCGAACACAATCTCAAGAATATTTCCCTGGCCGTCCCGCGCAACCAGTTCGTCGTTGTCACCGGTTTGAGCGGTTCGGGAAAAAGCACGCTGGCCTTTGATCTGCTCTTTGCCGAAGGCCAGCGCCGGTTCCTGGATTCGATGAATGTCTATGCCCGCCAGTTCATCGAGCAACTGGCCCGGCCGGAGGTGGATTTGATCACCGGCATTCCCCCGGCCGTCAGCATCGAACAGCGCCATTCCCGCGGCGGGGGCAAAAGCACGGTGGCAACCGTCACTGAAGTTTATCATTTTGTGCGCCTGCTCTTCGCCCGGCTCGGCACGCAATTTTGCCCCCAATGCCAATGTCCGGTCCAGGCGCAGACCCGGGACCAGGTTGGCCGCCGATTGGAACAGGACATGAAAAAGCGCGGTGATTTGCTGTTGCTGGCGCCCGTGGTCAAGAACCGCAAAGGCTTTCACACTGAGGTCGCCGCCTGGGCCGCCAAACACGGCTATGCCGAGGTGCGCGCTGACGGAAAAATGCACCCGACAAACCAGCCCCTGCGCCTGGATCGCTTCCGGGAACATGATGTGGAAATCGTGGCGGGCCGGCTGGACCGGAAGCGGCGGCCCACCCCGTCGGAACGAAAAGCGGCGCGGGATTTGATCGCTGCGGCATTGCAGTTGGGGCGCGGCACCGTCCATGCCCTGGCCAATGACGGCACGACTTCCGTTCATTCCACCGAGCGCTCTTGTCCGGCCTGCGGCGCATCCTTTGAGCCGCTGGACCCGAAAATGTTCAGCTACAATTCCCCGCGCGGCTGGTGTCCGTCCTGCCGCGGTTTTGGCGAGATTTTTTATTTGCCTGATGTCGAGCGCGGGGCGCGGGCCGGGGCGATTGAAGAATCGTGGTTTGAGTGGCAGGAGGGACGGCGCGAAATTTGCCAATCCTGCCACGGCACGCGGCTCAACCCCATCGCTCGCGCCGTGCGCCTCTGGAACGGCACGACCATTGTCGATCTTTCCAATGCCCCGGTGGATGCGGCGCTGGCTTGGGTGCAAGCCCTGCGGTTGAAAGGGCGCGAGGCGGAAATCGCGCGGGACATTTTGCCCGAGATTCGTGAGCGGTTGAAATTTCTGCGCGAGGTCGGCCTGGGCTATTTGCAATTGGGCCGCGGCACCACCACCCTTTCGGGAGGCGAGGCGCAACGCATCCGATTGGCCGCCCAACTCGGTTCCAATCTCAGCGGTGTCCTTTATATTTTGGACGAGCCGACCATCGGTCTCCACGCCCGCGACAATGAAAAGTTGCTCCGCGCCCTGGAGTTGCTCAAGGCGCGGGGCAATTCGCTGCTCGTCGTCGAACATGATGAACAAACCATGCGGCGGGCCGATTATATCATTGATTTGGGGCCGGGGGCTGGCATCAACGGCGGAGAAGTCGTGGCCGGCGGCACATGGAAGGAATTGATGGCGCACCAGAACTCCGTCACGGCGCAATGTTTGCGCTCCAGGAAATCCTATCCGGCGCGAGGCCGGCGGCGGCCAGTCCTTCCAGACGCGGAACAGGCCACGCTGACCCTGGCGGGCGCCACGTTGCACAATTTGAAAAATCTGACCGTGAGCTTTCCCCTGCATCGCTTCGTCTGCCTGACCGGCGTCAGCGGCTCGGGCAAAAGCACCTTGTTGCGCGATTGTTTGCTGCCGGCGGTGCGCGCCACGGTTTTGCGCTCGCGCAAGTCCTCCGCCCCCAAAGACGCGGGCACGGTGACGGGAGCCGGTTCGATTCGCGCGGTTTATGAGGTGGATCAATCCCCCATTGGCCGCACGGTGCGGTCGGTGCCCGCGACCTACGCCGGATTCTTTGACGCCATCCGCCAACTCTTCGCGCAAACGCCGGAAGCGCGGCTGCGCGGCTACTCCGCCGGCCGATTTTCCTTCAACAGCCCCCAAGGCCGCTGCCCGGAATGCCTCGGCGCCGGCACGATTAAACTGGCAATGAGCTTCATGCCCCCGGCCTATGTCCGCTGCGAAACTTGTCAGGGCACGCGCTTCAATCGGGAAACGCTGGACATCCAGTTCCGCCATTTGAACATTGCCGGGGTGCTGGACTTGAGCGTGGGCCAGGCCCTGCAAACCTTTGCCGCCTTTCCCAAAATTGCCCGGCCCCTGGAAGCGTTGCGCGACACCGGGCTGGATTACATCAAGCTCGGCCAAAGCAGCCCGACCTTGAGCGGCGGCGAGGCGCAGCGTCTGAAAATAGTCGCTCATTTGCTGGCCGGCTTTCGCAGGCCGGAGGACGCGGCCCATTTTCCCCCGCGGCGATCGAATCTCTTTTTGCTGGAAGAGCCGACCGTCGGGTTGCACATGGCGGACGTGAAACGGCTGGTCGAAGCCTTGCAGCGCCTCGTCGAGGCGGGCCACACGGTGATTGTCATCGAACATAATCTGGAACTGATTGCGGAGGCGGATTGGATCATTGATTTGGGGCCGGAGGGCGGCGGGGAGGGCGGACGCATCGTGGGCGTCGGAACGCCGGAATCGCTGGCCAAAAACAAGCGCTCCCACACTGGGCGGTTCCTGCGCCGTTTGCTGGCGCTTTCTGGTTCTTAATCTTAATCTTAATCTTAATCCAAATTTTGCACACGAAGAAGATTAGGATTAGGATTAGGATTAAGATTAGGAACGGCCGCCTAAAACATGAAACGCGCACGTCCTAAATTCAGGGTTGAGTGTTCCTTATGATTATTCAACAATCACCGCACCATCCATGAGCGTGGCTTACGAAGAGATTGTCCATGGCGAGACCCTGGTGCGCTCGGCGCCCGGAACGCGCCACGAAAAGATTTGCGCCCTCCTGCACGCCCGGGTTTCCGCCTGCCTGGCCGCCAACTCCCCGGCCCGCCTCCTGGCCCCGCGCTCCATCGTCCAGCTCTCCGCCGGCGTGATGCTTCGCCCGGATTTGGCCCTGGTCACCGCGGCGACGGGCAAAATGTGGCTGGCGGCGGAAATTGTTGACTCGCAAGACCACCGCCCCGACACCGTGCTCAAGAAAACCCTCTACGAGGATTTCAATCTGCCGAGGCTGTGGATGATTGATCCGCGCTACAACAATATTGAGTTTTACCACGGCACCCCACATGGCCTGGCATTGAGGGGAATCCTGGCCGGGCGCGAACGCTTTCAGGAACCCTTGTTGCCGGACTTTCAATTGACGGTGGACGAACTCTTTGCCGTATGACACGCCGGTTTCTGTTTCTAGCTCCTAATCTTAATCCTAATCCTAATCTTGTCCCTTCCGTCCCTTCCGTCCCTTCCGTCCCTGATTAAGATTAAGATCAGGCGGCCGTTGCGGATTTGCCTTGAACAGGGAGGCGCTTTGGTGCTGCAATGCAAGGCACAAGTGCAAACCGGCGGCTCCATGCCAAACCCCAGGCGCATCCTCCACCCGGAGGATGAAGGCAGAGGAGCCGCGCTCATCCGGCCCAAGCCCGCCCCGGGCCGGGGAAGGGAGGCGCGGTCATGAATGACAGGGAGGCCGTGCGGATTATTAGTATTGATGATGCTCCGGAAATGCACGAGCTCTACCAAAAGATCCTCATCTCCGATGAAGCCACGGCCCGGCAGATGGCCGGGGCCGGGGCTGATATCGAGGGCCGGCCCATCCCGCCGGCCGGGCTTCCCGCCTTTACACTGGATTGCGCCAGCCAGGGCCAGGAGGCGTTGGAAATGGTCATCCAGGCGCGCAAGGCCGGACGGCCCTACGCCGTGGCCTTTGTCGATATGCGCATGCCGCCGGGTTGGGACGGCATCGAGACCATTGAGCAACTCTGGAAGGCCGAGCCTGATTTGGAAGTGGTCATCTGCACCGCGTTTGCTGATTTTTCCGCCGATGACATCATGCGCCGCCTGCGCCGGACCGACCAAGTGCTGCTGCTCAAAAAGCCCTTTGACGGCATCGAAGTGCGCCTGCTGGCTTTTTCCCTGGCCGAAAAATGGCGCTTGGCCCGCGAAGCGCAATCCCATTTCGACAATCTCGAAGCCCTCATCAAAGCGCGAACCCGGGAATTGGAACAATCCATTTCCCTGATCAAATCTTCCGAGAACCAGTACCGCCTCCTCTTTGAAAGCAATCCCACCCCCATTTACACCTTTGACCAGGAAACCCTGGCCTTTCTGGCCGTCAATGACGCCGCCGTCCTGCACTACGGCTACGCCAAGAGCGACTTCCTGAAAATGACCTTGCGCGACATTGCCTTGCCGGAGGAAATTCCCGCCTTCCTCGGCAAATTGTCCAAGTGGACGCCGGCCACGGCCTATTCCGGCGTCTGGCGGCATCGCACCAAAAACGGCAAGTTCACTGAAATGGAAATCACCTCCCACCCCCTGGGAACCCAAAAGCGGTGGCTCTCCCTGGCTGTGGATGTGACGGAACGCTTGAACCTCGAAGCCCAATTGCGCCAGGCGCAAAAAATGGAGTCCGTCGGCCAGTTGGCCGGCGGTATCGCCCATGATTTCAACAATCTCCTGACTGTCATCAATGGCCACGTCGGTCTCATCATGACCGGCGAAAAGCTCGGGCCCAAAGCCGCCGAATCGCTCAAGGAAATCTCCGAAGCCGGCAAGCGGGCCAGCGCCCTCACCCGCCAATTGATGACTTTCAGCCGCAAGCAGGATTTGAATCTGCAAACCCTCGATTTGAACGGCATTGTCAACAATATCACCAAAATGCTCCGCCGCATTTTGGGCGAAGACGTCGCCCTGCAGGTGGACTTGGCTCCGGACCTGCCCCCCATCAAAGCCGACCTCGGCATGGTCGAGCAGGTCCTGCTCAATCTGGCCGTCAATTCCCGCGATGCCATGCCCCGCGGCGGTCAGTTGCGCATTGCCACCGCCTTCGTCTCCCTGGACGCCGCCGGCGCCCGGCAAAACCCGGAAGCCGCTCCCGGCAAATTTGTCCGCCTGACCTTCAGCGATACCGGCTGCGGTATTCCGCCCGAAAATTTGGGCCGTATTTTTGAGCCGTTTTTCACCACCAAGGAACTGGACCGCGGCACCGGTCTGGGCCTGGCCACCGTCTATGGCATCGTCAAGCAGCATCGCGGCTGGATCGAAGTGGCCAGCCGGGTAGGCGAGGGCACGGCCTTCCGCATCTTTTTCCCCGCCTCCGCCGAGAAGAGCGGCGCCTTGCCCGCGTCGCCGGGAGAACCAAAGGTCATGGGCGGCACCGAGACCATTCTGGTCGTCGAGGACGAAGCGCCGTTGCTCAAGTTGATGCATCATATCCTGGAAAGCTACGGTTACAAAGTCCTCGAATCCTCCAACGGCAAGACCGCCCTGGAGATTTGGGAGCGCCACAAAACCAGGATTGACTTGTTATTGACTGATTTGATTTTGCCGGACGGGATGGCCGGACCGGAGCTGGCCAAAGTATTGCAGGCCGCCAAGCCGGCCTTGAAAGTCCTTTACACCAGCGGCTATAACACCGAACGGCTGGCCAAGGAATTTCCCCCCGGCACACGGGTGAATTTTGTGCAGAAACCCTTTCATGCCCGCAAATTGGCGGAGGTCGTCTATGCCTGCCTGAACAGCAAATAGCGCTTAATCTTAATCTTAATCTTAATCTCCGAGGAGTCGGTCTATGCCTGCCTGAACAGCAAATAGGGTGTCAACAATGGGAAGACTTTGCCCGCCTGCCGGGCGCAAAACGGTCCGGGAACGGTTCCAACCCGGCATTTTTCGCCGGGATTATTCTCTTTTTGGCGTTTTTTATGCTTCCGAACCTTTGGCACGCTTCCTGATGTGCAAACGGGCGATGAATAGCATACTGGTCATTGACGATACGGAAGATATTAGAAATCTCATCGCCGCCGTGTTGACCGACTACGGCTTCACCGTGCGTGAAGCGCCCAACGGCCAACGGGCTGTCCAAATGATTGCCGAAGAGAAGCCGGATTTGGTCATTTGTGACGTCAACATGCCTGCCATGAGCGGTTACGAAACCCTCGCCGCGGTGCGGGAGTCCTCCCAGACGGCCTCCATTCCATTTATTCTCATGACTGGTTCGGTCAGCCACGACGGTTTTCGCCGCGGCATGGTCTCAGGCGCCGATGATTACCTGGTCAAGCCCTTTACGTCCGATGAATTGATTGAAGCCGTGATGTCCCGCCTGGAGCGGCAATCGGAGTTGCAATTGGAAGCCGACAAGCGGGCGCAGAAGCTGCACGAATACGCGGCGCACTATGCCTTCCCGGAACTGGCCGGCAGCCTTGACGACACCATTGGCTCCGCCATCGCGTAGCCTGGCTTGATTTGTTCAGAGAGAGCGCCCCAACTGCCGACAGGTCTTGGAGTGCGTGCGCGCCAGCGCCGCTTTCCCCCTCGATCCCGCCGCTGTGTCTGGGAACACACAGCCCAGCCTCATGCTTTTCCCAGCCGATACCAGTGATTATTTGAAAAAGCTTCGCAAGCGCGCCCCATCCATCGCCGAAGTTTTCAAAGGGTATGGACAAATTGTCCCTCCCCTTGCCCTTGAGTTTGAAACGGCGGGCGGACAACCTTGACCATGCCATGAAGGGATCCTAAAAAGACCAGATCGCCTTCGCTTCATTCAGGAGCGCTTCCGGCAAATCGAGTTGTATCGTGATACTCATGACGCTGTTTTCTTGTTGCAGGTCCCAGGTTCGAGAATCCCGCCCTTTCGGGCTGCCACCGTTGCCGGCGACCTCTATAAACCCTGCGCTTGCCTGCGGTTACAATGTCCCACAACCGCTTATCCCCTGTCAAACCCTCAATCACAACAATGCTGCAACGTGACAGGCTGTGCTCTGACTCGATTTTACGGCTCGATGGAATCTCGCCCTACCGTCTCATTTCTGCCTGCTTTGCCCTTTTAGAGCATTTTAAATAAAAATGTAGGCGTATGCTATTCGGTCTTGGGGAGCGCGACCGTCTCGGTCGCACTCGTCGGCGTCTCGCCGACGAGACATTCCACGGCTGCGTCTTTATTTAAAATGCTCTAGCCTTTCGCCAGCCCGGCATCTTGTCCGACGTCTCGTCCTCCGTAGCCGCTGCGGCAAAGGCAGGAATTGATGCTGGGCGGCCTCGTAGTTGGTTCTGCCAATCCCAATGGGATTGAAGCTTTCAGCCCAGGGTTGCGAGGAACGAGCTACCCTGGGGCTTGACACCGGGCGCTTTGCCATGCAAAGTCTGGCCCATGCAAACGGATTGGGCTTTGGAAAATTTGAAAACAATTCGCACCCTGATGGAGCGGACGGCCGTGTATCGCCGCGCCCTGGGGCCCGTGATGGTGGTGGTCGGAGTGACCGGACTGGCGGCGGGCGCGCTCGGCGCTTTTTTGAATTTGCCGCCGGCGCTGCCGTCGGTCGGCTATTGGATGGGCGTGGCGGCGGTTTGTCTGCTGGAAGCGTGTTGGATGATTCGAGGTCAGGCGCTCAAAGACGCGGAGAGTTTTTGGTCGCCGCCGATGCGGCGGGTGATGCAAGCGGTGGCGCCGGCATTTTTCGCCGCGACTGTCGCCGGGCTTCCATTTGTGTTCCTGCACTGGGAGGCTGTCAATGCCGTCTTGCTCTTGATGCCCGCCTGGATGGTGTTTTATGGATTTGCGATGCACGCCGCCGGATTCTTTATGCCACGGGGTTTTAAACTGTTCGGCTGGGGATTTGTCTTGGGGGGAGCGGTTGTTTTCGCGGCCATCATTATCGGCGTCAAAGATGGTTTTTGGCTGTCGAATCAGACCGTTAATTGGCTCATGGGGGGAATATTTGGCGGGGCGCATCTGGCCTATGGGCTTTACCTCCACCTTACCGAAAAGGGTGGGAATGCTTCGTGAACCCGAAACCGTTCCTTCAGATTGACCGTGTCATTCACGAAAAAGGGCGCCTTCCGATCATGTCGCTGCTCGCCGCCGCGACCGAGTTGTCCTTCACCGAGATGCGCGACACGTTGAAAATGACGGATGGCAATCTCAGCATGCATCTGAAAACCCTGCAGGAAGCCGGTTTTGTCGCCCTCACCAAATCCTATCGCCGTCACCGGCCTCTGACCACTTGCATGTTGACCCCGGCCGGTCGGAAAGCGTTTGCGGCCTACATTGATTTGCTGGAGCAAATCGTGCGGGAGGCCCGCGGCGCCAAATAATGGGCCGAGGATTGAACATTTTTGCCCCAGCGCCGTCAGATTACTTTGTAATGCAAAGTTAAACCGTGAAAATCATTCGTGCCCCACACATGGGTATGTGTTTTGGAGTGCGGGATGCCATCGCCCTGGCCATCGGGCAGGCCCGCGCGCAGCCCCTCACCATTCTGGGGGAGTTGGTCCACAATGAAACGGTGCTGGCCGATCTTCGCAGACGGGGCATCCGCATTGAAAATCAGGCCGCGAAGGCCGGGACTCCGACGGTGATGATCACGGCGCATGGCGCGTCCGACAAGGCGCTGCAAGCGCTGGCCCGGAGCGGGCGGCGCGTGCTGCAAGCAACGTGTCCGCTGGTCCATTACGCTCACCGCGCTGTCAAGAAACTTGTGCAGGACGGTTTTCATCCGGTCATTGTGGGGCAGCGCGGGCACGTGGAAGTGCGCGGGCTGACCGAGGACCTCGCGAAGTTCGACGTGATCCTGACCGAAGCGGATGTGCATGGGCTGGCGGAGCGGCCCCGGTTCGGCATCGCCGCGCAAACGACCCAGCCCGTGGAAAGAGTCCGGCATCTGGCCGAAATAATTGGCCGGCGATTTCCGGGTTCCGAGATGCGGGTTGTTGACACAGTTTGTCAGCCGACCAAGCAGAGGCAGGCTGCCGCGATTGAGATGGCGCGGAAATCGGAGGTGGTGATTGTGATTGGCGGAGCGCATAGCAATAACACGCGCGAATTGGCGGCGACTTGCAGCCGGTTTTGTCCGCAGGTGCATCACGTGCAACAATCGGACGACTTGCGTGCGGAATGGTTCGCCGGAGTTGAGACGGTGGGCATCACCGCCGGTACTTCGACGCCGGATTGGGTCATTGACGAGGTGGCGGCCGCGATTTCCCTGCGTTATTCTCAAGCCTTTGCCGCTCAATCGGTTAGACGAGTCCAACCAGTCCAAGTCCCTCAGACACTCGTGTAACTGGTTTGTAAACCCCTTGCCGACAACTAGTTATGACTATTCAACCAAAAAAAGCGGAAAAATTTCACTTTTTTTTGACTTGAGAAATTCAAAGTCTTTCAAACTGAGAGGCAGGGTTGGGTCATTCCTGCCTGTCCGTTCCGCGGCAAAGGGCAATAATTTCCCGTTCAACCGCCTGCAATCCTGCTAAAACGCTGTTTTTGGCCCTTTTTTCATGCTGGCATAGCGACTGCTAAAAGTCGGAAAGGTTTATGGCTATGATTGATGCTTTGTTCGGCGATTCAAACTATGTGGCCGCAAAAAAGATGCTGGATCTCAATGTCCTGCGCCATGAAGCCATTGCCAGCAATATTGCCAACGTCGAAACGCCCAATTACAAGCGCCTGGATGTTTCCCCGTCTTTTGAAAGCCAGTTGAGCCAGGCTGTGGCGAGCCGGGATGCCGGGCAAATCGCCGGGCTGCAACCGGAGTTGGCCGTGGATAATCAAGCCATTTCCGGGCGGAGTGATGGAAACACCGTCCAGTTGGAAACCGAAATATTGAAACTCAACCAAAACATGGTGGAACACTCGCTCGAAACCCAGTTGGTCAGCGCCGCGCTCATGAAGATGCGCCTGGCCATCACCGGCAAGAGCTGATTAAATTATGATCCAACTCCTTTCAGGCATCGATAGCACCGCGTCGGCCTTGGACGCCGAACGGATTCGCATGGACGTGATCTCCGAAAACATTGCCAACATCAACACCACCAAAGGTCTCGATGGAAAACCCTATCAGCGCCAGCAAGTCGTGTTTGAATCCGTTCTGAGCGCGCAACAAAACTCCGAGAGCAGCGGTTCGGTCCCGCAAACCACCCAGGTCGTTCGCATTGCCAGGGACAACCGCCCTGCCCGCATGGTTTACAATCCCTCGCACCCGGACGCCAACGCCCAAGGCATGGTCGCCATGCCCGACATCAACATCCACGAGGAGATGGTGGACATGATTGCCAGTTCGCGCGCCTACGAAGCCAACATCGCCGTGGTCAGGAATGCCCGCGCCATGGCCCAGGAAGATCTTTCCATCGGCAAACACTGATAACCGAACTCCGCACCCATGGACGCTCTTTCAGCAATAAAAATGACGGCTGGCGCGCAACTGAGCGGCCCGTTGAGCGACGCGGCGCAGAACGGCATCGTGCCGTCCATTCCGGCGCAGGATTTACAGAGGCTCAATTCCGACCTTGCCCCCCAATCCGTGACCGCTGCTCAATCCGGCGGTTCGTTTCAAAATCTGCTCGGCGAATTCGTGGGCGAGGTCAACGCCAGGCAGATCGCCGCCGGCGATGCCATAGCCGGTTTGATGAGCGGGAAGAACGTCTCCCTGCACCAGGCCATGATCTCGATGGAGGAAGCCAGCGTTTCCTTTCAAATGATGGTCGAGGTGCGCAATAAACTTCTGGATTCCTACCAGGAACTCATGCGGATGCAGATGTGATGAACAATCCCATTTCCCCAACAACCCAATTTCATTTGCCATCTCCGGCCATTGATGCCGGCGCTTTTGTTTCATGAATAAAAACCTCTCTCAAATCGCCCGGCAACTCGCCGCCATCTGGCAGCAACTCGGCCTGAACCAGCGCATCAGCGTCGTCGCAGCCACGGTCATAGTGTTGGCCGGCCTCGCCGTCCTGGCGTTCTGGTCCAGTCGCGTGGATTACACCCTCCTTTACGGCAAACTGGACGAAGGGGAGGCCGCCAAAGTCATCGCCGCGCTCGATGAATCCAAGGTCCCCTATCAAATCAGCCGCGGCGGCGGGTCCATTCTCGTGCCGGCGGACAAAGTGTACCAGGTCCGGATGCAGATGGCCGGCAAGGGGATTCCCCGCGGTGAAGGGGTCGGCTTTGAGATTTTCGACAAGGCCAGTTTTGGTGTCTCCGATTTCGTCCAGCGCGCCAACTATGCCCGCGCCGTTCAAGGGGAACTGGCCCGCACCATCAGCCAGCTCGATCAAGTCGAATCCGCCCGCGTCATGATCGTCATGCCTGAGAACCGGCTGCTGTCCGACAGCCTGCGCAAACCCACCGCTTCGGTCTTTGTCCGCGTCAGGGGCAACGCCCAATTGCCTCCGTCGGCCATCAATTCGATTCGCTTTCTGGTGGCCAACAGCGTGGAAGGCTTGCAGGTCAACAATGTTTCCGTGGTGGACAACCAAGGCAACGTCCTCTCGGAAAATCAGGAGAATGATTCCGTCGCCGGTTTGTCCGCCAACCAGCTCACCGCCCGCCGCAATTTCGAACAATACCTGACCAAGAAAGCCGAAGGCATGTTGGAGAAGGTGCTCGGTCCCGGCCAGGCCGTCGTGCGCGTCGCGGTCGATCTCAATTGGGACACCATCACCCGCACTGAAGAGAAATATGACCCGGACGGCCAGACCCCCCGCAGCAGCACCATCAACGATGAAGAGACCGATTCGGACACTGCCGCCGCAACCGGGGGCGCTCCGGGCATGGCCGCCAACAGCGTCGCCGCCGAAGGCGCCAGCAACGCGCCTGCCGCCGTCCTTCCGGTCAACAGCAGCCGCACCAAAAAGAAAATCACCACCAGCACCTACGAAATCAACAAGATCACCAGCAACATGCTCCAGGCCGCCGGCGGGGTGAAGCGCATTTCCAGCGCGGTCTTCGTCGCGCAACGTTTTGAAGGCAAAGGCCCGGACCGCAAAGCCCTGCCGCGAACGCCCAAGGAACTGGATGACATCAAAAGCATCGTGAAAAGCGCCCTCGGCATCCAGGAAAATGACCCGACCCGCAAGGACGAGATCACCCTGGAAGAAATGCCGTTCAACGATCAGACAGCGACCGAAATAACGCAGCAATTCGAGCAGCAGAACAAATGGCAGGTTTGGATGGATCTGGCGCCAAAGCTGGTTTATCCCGCGCTGGCCATTGGAATCATTTTCATGTTCTGGCGCATGTTGAAGAACACCAAAGTGGACGACATCCCGCTCGGAGTTCCCATCGGCCACGGCAACGGAAACGGCAGCGGACGTTACGGCAAGCCCGGCACTCCCGGCTCCGGCATGGTCACAGTCGATGTGTTGAATCAATTGATCCGCGAGAACCCGGCGAACATGACCCAGGCGGTCCGCTCGTGGATGACCCGCACCAAACCCAACAACTAAGCTTTTCGCGATGAGTTCTTGGTCTGAAACCATCACCCTGCCCGCCCCTTTGCGGGACGCAATTCCGGCCGGCCCGCCGCCCGGGATGCCCCCGATGGATGCCGCGCTCCGGGAATCCTGGCAGGCTGGCTATGAACAGGGCCGCATCGAGGGGGAAAAAGCCTTGAGCGGGCAATTGCTCAAACAACGCGCCGAGTTGGACGAACTGGTGCATGGCACGCTCAACTCCCTTCGCCAGGCCGTCCCGCAGGTCGTCCGCGACACCGAAAACATGATGGTCTCGCTCGCCCTTGAGGTGGCGCGAAAACTGGTGTCGGACATGCCCATTTCCGTGCCGCTGGTGGAGGCCGCCGTTCGCGACGCGCTGACCCATGTGGAAAGCTCGGCCCAAGTCACCGTCCGCCTGCATCCGGCCGACCTGGAATTATTGCAAACGGCCGGTTCTCCTTTGCTGGGTTCGGCCCAGGCTCCGAATGATTTTCGCTTTCTCAGTTCGGTCGAAGTCAGCCGCGGCGGCTGCCTGGTCGAGACCCGTTTCGGAACGGTGGATGCCCGGCGCGAAACCAAATTTGACCTGCTCAAAAAAACCCCGCTCTGATGATCACGCGCCGCAAACCATTCTGCGCGAACCGGGTTGAAGACCTGCTGCGCCGGGTGCAGGCAACCCAGGTCGTCCGCAATCACGGGCGGGTGGTTCAGCTCATTGGCTTGGTCATCGAATCGGAAGGGCCTTTGGTCGCCGTCGGTGAAATTTGCCGGATAGAATCCGCGCGCCATGACGGCTTTACGCTGGCCGAGGTGGTCGGATTCAGAAATCATCATGTTCTGCTCATGCCGTTGGGGGAACTGCGCGGCATTCATCCCGGCAGCGAAGTGATCGCGCTGGGCGCCCCCTTGCAGGTTCCGGTGGGCGAATCACTGAAAGGCCGCGTGATTGACGGGTTGGGCAATCCATTGGATGACAAGGGGCCAATCGAAGCCGGGGCCGCCATCAATTTAAACCAGCCCCCGCCGCACCCGCTGAAACGGCAGCGCATCCAGCAGGCCTTTCGCACCGGCATCAAGGCGATTGACACCTTCACCCCTTGCGGGCGCGGCCAGCGGCTCGGCATCTTTGCCGGGAGCGGCGTCGGCAAATCAACTCTGCTGGGCATGATTGCCAGCCAGGCGGAGGCGGATGTGAATGTGATCGCGCTGATCGGCGAACGCGGACGCGAGGTGCGCGAATTTCTGGAGAAGGATTTGGATGAAGTCGGCCGGCGCAAGTCCGTGGTGGTGGTGGCCACCTCCAACCAGCCGGCCATCGCGCGCCTGAAAGGCGCGTTTGTGGCCATGGCCATCGCCGAACATTTTCGCGATGCCAGCCAGAATGTTTTGTTGATGATGGATTCCGTCACGCGCTTCGCCATGGCGCAACGGGAGATTGGCCTGGCCGTCGGCGAACCGCCCACGACGCGGGGCTACACGCCTTCCGTTTTTTCGTTGCTGCCGCAATTGTTGGAACGCGCCGGCGCGGGGGAGCAAGGGTCCATCACCGGACTCTTCGCCGTGCTCGTGGAAGCCGATGACATGAACGAGCCGATAGCTGATGCCGTCCGTTCGATTCTGGACGGCCACATTGTCCTGACGCGCGAGCTGGCCACCCAAAACCATTATCCGGCGATTGATGTGCTGGAAAGCGTCAGCCGTTTGATGCGGGATTTGAGCACGCCGGAGCAGCAAGAACTGACTTCGCGCGCCCGCCAGGCGATGGCCACGCATCGCAAGAACCAGGATTTAATCAACATCGGCGCTTATCCCCCCGGGACCAATCCGGCCATCGATTTAAGCGTTCATTTGCATGAGCCCCTGAAATCATTCTTGTGCCAGCCGGTGGAGCAGGGCTTCTCCATCCCTCAAAGCTGGTCGCTGTTGGAACAAATTATGGCCACGCCCCTGCCTGAAAAATCAGGCGCCGGCGCTGGAAAAAAAACCGGCTAGGCGCGCATGAAACCATTTCACTTCACTTTGGAAGCCGTTGGCACAGTGCGCCAGCGCCAGGAGCAGAAGGCCATGGAGCACTATGCGCAAAGCTTGATCGCCCGGCGCCGGGCGGTGGACAGGCTGGAAGCGGTTGAGCGTGAGTTGAACGCATGCTGGCAGGATTGGCGCGGCCGATTGGCTGGCGGATGCGCGGCGGCGGAAGCAGCCCAGGCTCATGCTTATCAGCGGTCGCTGGCCCAACGCCGGGATGAATGCGCTGTGGCGGTGGAGACTGCGGAACGACGGGTGAACGCGGCTTTGCACGGCATGCTCCTGGCCCGCCAGCAGCGCGAGATCGTGGACAAATGTTTTGACAAACAAAAGGCCCGCCACCGGCGCGAACAGGCCCGCGGCGAACAAAAATTCCTGGACGATCTGGCCGGCCGCCGGGGCAACTCCATTCTCGCCTGGAAGTCGGCGGAAACTCCGTTATGATAAAATTACTCACCTCACCCTGGACGACGGCGCTGGTCAGCGTCGTCTTCTATCTGGGCGCCACCGTGGCGTTTTGGAAAACTCCCACGCCTCCGTCGTCCCCCACCCTGACTAAATCCGCCGCCGCCCGCGAAAAGCGGGCCGGACCTTCCTGGGATTTTACCAATCCCGAGGCTGACCAACTCATCGCCGAACTCAAGACGGAGAAGAAGTCTCTCGGGAAAAAGGAGCAGGAACTCAACGATTTGATGTTGCGTTTGCAGGCGGAACGCTCGGAATTGAATCTGGTCACGCAATCCGTGCGTCAATTGCAATTGGATTTTGATCAGAATGTGCTGCGGATTAGCGAGGAAGAAACGGCCAATTTGAAGAAGCTGGCCAAGGTTTATGCGGACATGGAGCCTGCGAACGCCGCCAAGGTTTTGGAAGAAATGGATGACACCTCAATCATCAAGATCATGGTCTTTATGAAAGACATGGAAACCGCCGCTATTTGGGAGGCGATGGCCAAGACAGGCCAGCCGGAAGCAAAACGCGCGGCCCTCCTTTCCGATCGCCTTCGGCTGGCCTCGTTCCGCAACAACACTGCAAAATGATGACTCAATCCGCCCTCTTTGCTGTTCTGACTCCGCCTGTGCCAGGGGGCGAGGCCCGGCCTTTAACCCCGGATCAATCCGCCTCGTTGCTCGCAGCCACGGAGAGTTTTCTTGGCGTGATGTCCCAAGTGCGTTGTGATGGTTTTCCCAAGCCGTCCGGCGAAGCAAAGACCTCAAACAGCAACGCGTCCCCGACGGAAACGCCAAAACCCCCCGCCAACCCGTCGGGCAAGGCAGGTGACATCGTTGCTTCCCTATCCAGCACGCTCATGGCTGTGATGGCCCAACCGCGGATTGCCGCCGGGGAATCTCGCAATTCGGTATCCACTCAGGCAGCGAATTCTAAAAATGCGCCGGTTGGCCAAAGAGGCCAGGCCAGGCCCTTAGCAAAAACCTCCGACAATGATGTGTCCCCGACGGAGACGCCAAAACCCCCCGCCCACCTGCCGGGCAAAGCGCCGCGGATTGCCGCCGGGGAATCTCACAAATCAGCCGCCACTCAGGCGGTGAATTTAAAAATTGCGCCGGCTGTCCAAGGAGGCCAGACCAAGCCCTTAACAAAGCCCTCAGACAGCGACGCGTCCGCGACGGAAACGCCAAAACCCTTCGTTGACCCGCCAGTCAAGGCGCCTGACATCAATATATCCGTGGCGAGCACGCTTATGGCCATGATGGCCCAACCGCAGATTGCCGCCGGTGAATTCCGCAAACCGGCATCCACTCAGGCGGTGAATTTAAAAATTGCGCCGGCTGTCCAAGGAGGCCAGACCAAGCCCTTAACAAAGACCTCAGACAGCGATGCGTCCGCGACGGAAACGCCAAAACCCTTCGCTGACCCGCCGGTCAAGGCGCCTGACATCAATATATCCGTGGCGAGCACGCTTATGGCCATGATGGCCCAACCGCAGATTGCCGCCGGTGAATTCCGCAAACCGGCATCCACTCAGGCGGTGAATTTAAAAATTGCGCCGGATGTCCAAGAAGGCCAGGCCAGGCCCATAGGAGAATCCTCAGACAGCGATGCGTCCCTGACGGAAACGCCAGAACCCTTCGTTGCGCCGCCGGACAAAGCGGCTGACACGGATGCTTCCGTATCCAGCTTGCTCACGACCGTCGCGGATCAACCGCAGATTGCCGCCGGTGAATTCCGCAAACCGGCATCCACGCAGACAGCCGAGTTTAAAATCGCTTCGGAACATGGCGCGGCGCCCGTGGTGTTGCTCTCATCATCAGACAGCAGACCTGAGAGTACCGGACCAGTCCCGAGAACGATTGATCCACATCCGGCAGAAACATCAGCTTCGACAACGGAACCAGCAGCCCAATGGGCAGAACCTGCCGGGTCTCCCCCACAACCGGTTGGGGCACAGATGGCAATGACCCCACCGGTGGCGTTTGTTTCCGTAAGTCCCGTTGATGGCACAGGGGGTGCTTTGAATGGCCAACGAATGAAGTTTGGAACGGAAAAGAATGAAATTGCCGGGCCTACTGCGCAAAAAGTGCCGACTGCATCACTAAAGGATGACCTTCCCACCAAGTCGGCGAACGACTTGATGATTGGATCCGATTCCGATCATTCCGGACACAAGCAAGACTCGATTAACTCCGCCCTGGTCATGGATTGGCCGGCCAAAGCAAGCGAGGGGAATGTGGATGCGGGCAAAGGAACAGGAGCCGCTCAATCCGTTGATCACTCCGCGGCCCAGGCTGAACGTGTGGGGCAGTTGGTAAATCAGCAAGTGGTGATGATACGTCAATCCGGCGCCAACCACCTTGCTGTTTCGCTCAAGCTGGATCCGCACACTGAACTGAGCTTGCAATTGACCAATCATAACGGCCAAGTGGAAGCGTCGGTTCGTTTGGAGCGGGGCGCGGTGGCGGGCTTGGAGAACCATTGGAAAGATTTGCAGGAGTCGCTCGCGCGGCAGAATGTCCAATTGCTGCCACTGGAAAACAGGGCTTCGCCGCGGACGCCGGCTTCCCATTCCGCTTCCGATACAGTGTCCGCATCGCTTTTCAATGAATCGTCGCAAAATCCCCAAGGACACAGCCGCGAGGCGCGGCGGGATTTGCCACCGGCCACCACTGTCAAAACCGTCCCTGTAACAAACAAAGCAACAACCAGGACCGCTTCCCGGCAAGGCTGGGAGTCCTGGGCCTGAAAAAATATGTCAGCCTCCGCCACTACTGCCAGCTCGGGCTTAACCGCCAGCGCCAACTCAACTTTGAATCAAGCCGACTTTTTGAAATTGCTCGTCACGCAAATGACCTCGCAGGACCCGCTCAACCCGGAGAGCGACACCGACTTTGCCGCGCAACTGGCCCAGTTCAGCGCATTGCAGGAAGCCACGACCATGGCAGGCGATATGGCGACGATGCAAGCCAGTTCTCTGATTGGCTCCACGGTGAGCGTGCAGTCAGCAACGAATAGCAACCAAGAGACCACGGGCGTGGTGACCGCAGTGGACATGTCCTCCGGCTCGCCGGAGATTCAGGTCAACGGCCAGCTTTACGCGTTGAGCCAGATTTTAAGCATTTCGCCGACTCAAACCGCCGCCGCAACGACAACCGGAGCAACCGCTCCCGCCACATCAAGTAATCCTTAACTCAACAAGTAACCCTTAACTCAATAATATTATGCTAAGTTCCCTAAGCTCAGGAGTCAGCGGACTCGAAAACTTCCAAGAACAGATGGACGTTATCGGCAACAACATCGCCAACATCAACACCACTGCTTTCAAGGCCGGAATAGTGAATTTTGCCGATGCTTTCAGCAACACGCTGCAAGGGGCCGGCGCCACCACGCCCGCGATCCAGGTCGGCACCGGGGTGGAGATTACCAGCATCAGCAATAATTGGGCCGCGGGGGGGCTGACCAACACCGGGGTTCCCAGCAATCTGGCCATCTCGGGGAGTGGCAACGGCTTTTTCGAGGTCCAAGACCCCGTCACCAAAGCCATCTACCTCACGCAGGACGGCACATTTAGCGTGAATGCCACTAACAATCTGGTCACAGCCAACGGTGATTATGTGTTGGGCACCAACGGCACGACAGCCGGAGTTCCACTCACAATCAACATCGCCAGCTCCAAAAGCACTGCCGCCATATCTTCTTATACCATTGATTCCCAAGGGAACATTAATGTGACACAATCCGACGGCACCACCTCTGTCTGTGGCCAGGTTATGTTGACGAATGTGACTGACCCCCAAATGCTGGTCAACGAAGGCAACAACCTTTACTCCAATCAGCAGGCCGCCAACGGCGGCACCGCCCCCACGCTCACGGCCCCCGGAAGCAACGGTCTGGGCACCATTCAAGCCGGAGCATTGGAGTCTTCCAACGTGGATCTCTCCAATGAGATGGCCAACTTGATCACCGCCCAGCGCGCCTTCGAGGCGAACTCAAAGATCATCACGACGACCAATGAAGTGCTGCAAACTTTGGTGCAAATGAAGCAGAGTTAGCCCTTGAGCTTTTATGGCCAGCAACTCCCTGGAATCCTCCCGTGACGGCCGCGAACCAGCGAAAGCTCCGGAGAACGGCAAACCAGCCGAGGACACGGCAAACCCACCCGCGGCAAGCGGCGGGGGGTTCAAAGCCTGGCTTCCGCTGGCAGTGGCCGCGGTGGCCATGCCGGCTTTGGCCTATGCCACCACGCATTTTGTTCTGCTGCCAAAACTTGAGCGTGGTCTGGCCCAGGCCAACCCGGCGGTGGCGCAGGAAACCACAGCGGAGTCCGGCACAGGGGCCAAAAGCGGAGGCAAAGCCGCTTCTGACAAGCTCAAAGTAACCGTGAGTTTGAACAAAATGCTGGTCAATGTGGCCGGCACCATGGGCACGCGTTACCTGATGACCAGTGTGACTCTGGTCGGCAACACCCCGGACTTCACCAGCAAAATTAACGACAACATGGACCAGCTTAAGGATCTGGCCACCGGCACGCTCAGCGGCAAAACCATTTCTGATTTGGAAAAGCCAGGGGCTCGCAATGTGATTCGGGCTGAGTTGATGACGGTGTTCAACAATGCCCTGGGGGGGCCGCTGGTGCAGGAAATCTATATCACCGAAATGGCCATTCAATAAGCGCTCCTCATGAACCCAGCCAGCCCAATGCCCGAGCTTGAAGAGCCGCCTGCCTCCTTTGTTGACGCGCCCAAAGAGGAGAACATACAAGTTTGTGATTTTCGCAATCCCATGCTTCTTTCCCCCGGGGAATTACGCAAATTGCGGGCGCATCAGGAGGAGTTCGTCCAGAGCGCGGCCACCCGGCTTTCGACCCACCTGGGTTTGGAATTTTCGCTGAAACTGACCGGCGTCAAGACCCTCGCCTATCAGAAGCTGGCGGAAGGTTGGGGCCGGCCGGCGCATCTGACCCTGTTTAAAATGGAACCGTTGCGCGGGGTTGCCATCCTGGAGATTTCGTCCCAACTCGGCTTGTGTCTGGTGGACCGTTTGATGGGCGGTCCCGGCCACGTGCCGCCAACCGGCCAGGAAATGAGCCAAATCGAGAAAGTGCTGTTGGAGCAATCCGTGCAACTGCTCCTGGAGGAATGGTGCGGCCGCTGGTCCAGCGTCAAGGAATTGAAGCCGGTCATTCTTGGTTACGAAAGCAATGGCGGTTTCATCCAAACCACCCCGCCGGAAACAATCATGCTGGTTGTTTCCATGGAAGCGGGTTTTGGCGGGTGCAGGGGGCAAATCCAAATGGGTTTTCCTTACGCCGCCGTGGACCCGTTAATCCGCCGCTTTTGCAAAAGCGCCTCGACGATGACGAATCCGGCCCCGCCAGCGCCGACTCCGCCTGCGGCGGCCTGGAAATGGAATACGTGTTTTGATGACGTTTGCGTCCCGGTGACGGCGGAATGGGAGGGATTGGAAATGACCGCCCGCCAGATTCTGGCGCTGAAAGTCGGCGACATTCTGCCATTGGATTTGCAGCGGATGCAACAGATCAACGTGCGCGTGGCGGACATGCTCAAGTTTCAAGGCCGCCCCGGCACACTGGCCGGCCAATGGGCGGTGGAATTAACCCAGGCAGTCAACTGTTGAGCAGCATTTTATGGAATCAACCGAAAAATCCCCTCCCGGCCTCGAACTTCTGCTGGGTGTCAAAGTCAAGCTTACGGTCGAACTAGGCTCCTGCCAGTTGCCCATGCGCGATGTGCTCCAGTTCAATGTCAATTCGATTGTCAAGCTGGACAAGACAGCGCAGGCGCCGGTGGACCTGTACGCAAACCAAACGCGCATCGCCCGCGGCGAAGTGGTGGTGGTGGATGACGCCTACGGCATCAAAATCACCGAATTGTTTGGAGTCAATCCATGATCCTGGAGTCCGCCATGGCCCGGATCAAGGCATCGGCCCTTGCGCGAGCCGGCCCATTGGCATGGCTGGCCGCAATGTTTTTGGCCGCCCTTGACGTCTCCGCGGAGTCGTTGGACGCAGCCCATTGCTCCACCCTCCCGACTGCCTTGCCGAATGCCGGCGCTTCGATCTTTCGTGTCTGTGGGGCCTTTGTTGTGGTGGTGGCGCTCTTTTTGGGCGGAGTGTGGTTGTTCAGGAATTGGCAGCGCCTCGCCGTGCAAAAGAGCGGAGGAGCCAAACTCAATTTGATTGAAGTCAAATCATTGGGGCAGCGCCAAGCCATTTACGTGGTCGGATACCAGCAGCAACGGATGTTGCTGGCCTCATCGCCCGCCGGGGTGACACTGCTGAGTCATCTGCCTTCAGCCGGGGAGGCGGAGAAGAGCGCGCCGGCCACAAACTTGAGTTTTGCCGAGGCCCTGAAACACGTCCTGAGCCAGAGACAATGAAACTGCCGCCTGCCAGCGCTCCCTGCTCAACCGGCGGCCGGCCCAATTGCCGGCGGGCCGGACGCTGGCTGCTGTTGGGGCTGATCTTGTGCCAATTCCTTGGGGCGGCGGGCGCGCAGGCGCAGACCAATGCCAACTCGTTTAATTTAAGCATTGGCCTCAACGGGTTGAACCAGCCGGCTGACGTGGATGGCGCGATCAAGGTGCTGGCGATCATGACCTTGTTGAGCCTGGCCCCCTCGATCATCCTCTTGATGACCTGTTTTACGCGCATCGTCATCGTGCTTTCTTTTGTGCGGTCCGCGCTTTCCCTGCAAGGCACGCCCTCCAACCAGATCCTCATTGGTCTGTCGCTCTTTCTGACTTTTTTCATCATGTCGCCTGTTTGGGAGAGGATTGACCGGGAGGCGCTGACGCCGTATCGCGCCAAACAAATCACCGGCGAGGTGGCCTTGGAACGGGCCGCCGTCCCCCTGCGGAGTTTCATGCTCAAGCAGACCCGGCCCAAGGATGTGGAATTATTCGTGGCGCTGGCCAAATCAGGGCCCATCCCGGCGGAGCAATTGCCGCTGAAAATCGTCATCCCCAGTTTCATCATCAGTGAACTGCGCACGGCGTTTCAGATGGGGTTCCTGGTGTTCGTGCCGTTCATTCTGATTGACCTGGTTGTGGCCACGGTGCTGATGAGCATGGGCATGATGATGATGCCGCCCCAGACCATCTCGCTTCCCTTGAAAATCCTGTTGTTCGTTTTGGTGGATGGCTGGCATTTGGTGGTCAGTTCCATCGTCCAAAGTTTCGGAGCCTGATTCTTATGAACACTGAATTCGCCACGGAATTACTCAAGAGCCTGATGTTCGAGGCGGTGACGCTGGCGGCGCCGATATTGTTGACAGCGCTGCTCATCGGGCTGGCCATCAGCATCTTTCAATCCGTCACGTCCATCCAGGAGCAAACGCTCACCTTCGTGCCCAAGGCGCTGGGCATTGTGGCCCTGCTGGTCATCTTGATGCCCTGGATGCTGCGCTCGCTGGTTGAATTTGCCACGGCGGTCATTCAAAAAATGCCGGAAATGACGCAGTAAAGCGGAACATGAGCGAGCTTAACAACGGGCTGATGGTTTTTCTGCGGGTCAGCGCCATGCTGGCGGTCTTTCCGGTTTTCTCCGCGGCTAATTTTCCGGTGCAGTTGCGGCTGGCCCTGGGGGCGTTGCTGGCGGGGATGATCAGCCCCGCGTTGCCAGGCGGGCTGGCGCAGGCGCAGGACCTGTGGGGATGGGTGGGGTTGATGTCGATGGAAGTGGGGGTCGGATTGCTGTTCGGCTTGGCCAGCCGCATAATTTTTTTCGCGCTCGACATAGCCGGCGCCATCATTGCGTCGGAAATCGGTTTGTCGCTGCCTCCCAGCATGAACCCGCTCAGCGGCGCGCAAGTGACCGCGCCCGGGTCCATTTTGTATTATCTGGCGGCGATGCTTTGGTTGAGCCTGGATCTGCATCACTGGATGCTGGTCGGTTTTATGAAAACCTACGCCTGGCTGCCGGTGGGCGGGGCGCATTTATCGGCCATTTGCGTGACGGACATTGTGGCGCGCACCAGCCAGATGTTTGTCATCGCCTTGCAACTGGCCGCGCCCATCATGGCGGTTTCATTTATCGTCACCCTGGTCTTCTCCGTGCTGGGCCGCGCCGTGCCGCAGATGAACGTCTTTTTCGAGAGCTTTACCGTCCGCACCCTGGCTGGCTTGAGTGTCTTTGGCCTCACGCTGCAACTGATGTCCGAGCACATCGGCAATTATCTGCGGCGCCTGCCTGAAGATGTGCTCAGCGTGGCGCAAATGCTTGGGGCGCGCTAAAGCGGGAGCTGAATCAAGTGAGCGAACAACATATTGGCGACAAAACAGAGCAAGCAACGCCCAAGAAGCTCGAAAAGGCCCACAATAAAGGCCAGTTCGCGCACAGCAGGGAGGTGCAAACCGCCTTTGTCTTGATGGCGGCGTTGACGGCGCTGACCTTCTCGGGCGGCGAAATGTGGCGGCTGCTGGCCAACACGCAAAGCGCGATGCTCAGCCATCTCCATGACACCCCGCTGACCGTCAGTGCCATGCAGGGGTACGCCGTCCGGGGTGCGCTCGTGCTGGGAGGCTGTGTTTGGCCGGTCCTGGTGGCGACCCTGCTGGCGGGCTTGCTGGCGGGCGGCATTCAAACCCGTTTTCGCACCGCTCCCGAAGCTTTGGAACCGAATTGGGAGCGGTTGAATCCTGTGGAAGGTTTCCGCCGCGTTTTTTCCATGCGCTCGGCAGTGCCGACCGGAGTCAATATTTTAAAGATAACGGTCATTATTAGTTTGACGTATGGGATCATCCGCAGCATCTTGGGCGACCCCATATTTCATACCTCAGTGGACGTGGCAAGAATTGCCGGGTTTATGGCCGATTCTTCCTTCCGCCTCATTACCCGGGTGGCCATGGCGCTGGTCGTTTTGGCGGCGGCGGATTACGGCTATCAATACTGGCGCACCAACGAGGACCTGAAGATGACCAAAGAAGAGGTCAAGGAAGAGACAAAAAACACCGAAGGAAATCCCCAAGTCAAAGCCCAGCGGCGCCGCAAGCAAATCGCCATTGCCAAGCGCAAGATGCTGGCGGAAGTGCCTAAGGCTGACGTGGTTGTGGTGAATCCGATCCATCTGGCCGTGGCTTTGCGCTACGAGCGGAAGACGATGAAAGCCCCCAAAATCGTGGCCAAAGGCAGCCGTCTCAACGCGCTGCGCATTCGTGAAATCGCGACGCAACATCAAGTGCCCATTGTGGAAAATGCGCCGCTGGCCCGGTTGATGTTCAAATATGGCAGGGTGGGTGGCGAGATTCCTGCTGAGCTGTACGCCGCCGTGGCCGAAGTCTTGGCGTGGGTTTACCGCGTCAACGCCTATCGGTATTACCGGGAAGGCAGCTTGTAACTAAACAGAGAAGCAAATGGCACAGACAAACTCCAAAAAATCCAATCTGGCTCTGTTGTTCAAGAACGGGGATGTGTTGCTGGTCAGCGGGCTGTTTGTGACCGTCCTGCTCATGATCCTGCCGATCCATCCGCTGCTGCTGGATGTGTTTTTGGCCACGAGCATAGCGCTCTCCCTGCTCGTTTTGCTGTCGATTCTTTATGTCAGGGAACCGGCCGACTTCACCGGTTTCCCCACCTTGCTTTTGTTCATCACCCTGTTCCGTCTCTCGCTGAACATTGCCTCCACGCGGCTGATTCTGCTCAATGGCTATGCCGGACACATCATCCAAGCGTTCGGCAATTTCGTGGTGCGCGGCAATTACGTGGTCGGCCTGGTCATATTTTTGATCCTCGTCCTCATTAATTTCATCGTCATTACCAAGGGCGCGGGGCGCATTGCGGAAGTCGCCGCCCGCTTCACTTTGGACGCGATGCCCGGCAAACAGTTGGCCATTGATGCCGAATTGAACGCCGGCATGATTCATGAAAGCGAGGCGCGCCACCGCCGCCGCAAGATCGAGCAGGAGGCCGATTTTTACGGGGCCATGGACGGCGCCAGCAAATTCGTGCGCGGCGACGCCATCGCGGCCATTCTGATCACGCTGATCAATGTGCTGGGTGGGTTTGCGGTCGGCATCATGCAAAAGGGCATGAGCGTCAGCGAAGCTTTGCAACGATTCACGCTCCTCTCGATCGGGGATGGCTTGGTGTCACAAATTCCCGCGCTCATCACTTCCACCGCCGCCGGCATTCTGGTGACGCGCGCGGCGGCCAAGGAGGAACTGGGCACCGAGTTGACCCGGCAACTGCTGGCCTACCCGCGAGTGCTGACCATCCTCACGGTCATGCTGGTGGTGTTTGGCCTGGTGCCGGGTCTGCCGGTCATTCCGTTTTTCTTCCTCGCCAGTCTGACCGGATTTCTGGCCTATAACATGCAAGGGGCGGAAAATCTTGTGAGAGCCTCGGCGGGCCGCGAAACCGGCGGGGAAACACCGGCCGGCGGCGGAACCCCGGGCAAGGCCCCGGGCGGCGCCACGGGCGACAAGCTCGAACCGCTGCTCAACCTCGATGCCCTCCAAATCGAACTGGGCTTTCGACTGGTCAGCCTGGCAGACGCGCGCAAGGGAGGGGACATGCTGGAACGAGTGACCGGTGTGCGCAAGTCCTTTGCCCAGGAGATGGGGGTGATCGTGCCGCCGATTCGACTGCGGGACAATCTGCAATTGGAGCCTAACCAATATCGTTTCTTGTTGAAGGGAAATCCCATCGCGCAGGGGGAACTGATGCCGGACCATTGGCTGGCCATGAACGCTTCCAACAGCAAGACCGTGCTCAAGGGCGTGCCGACCGTCGAGCCGGTTTTCAAGCTGCCGGCCACCTGGGTCACGGATGTGGAACGCAAGAATGCCGAGATCAGTTGTTATACGGTGGTGGACGCTTGCTCCGTCCTGGTCACGCATCTGTCCGAAACGGTGAAGCGGAACTGCCACAGTATTCTCAGCCGGCAGGACGTCCAAAACCTGCTGGATAATTTGAAGCAAACCCATCCGACAGTGGTCACCGAATTAATTCCGGCCCAACTGAATGTCGGCCAGGTGCAACGCGTCCTGCAAAATCTCCTGGCCGAAGGCATCTCCATCCGCAACCTGGCGGGCATTTTGGAAAAGGTCAGCGATTACGCCGGCGTGACAAAAAATCCCGACGAATTGTCCGAGCATGCGCGACGGGCTTTGGGTCCGCAAATCGTCAAGCCTTATCAGGCGGACAATGGGAGTTTGCAGGCCATCACGCTGGATCCCCGCCTGGAGCAACAGATCGCCCAGGGAGTGAGGCAAACGCCCACGGAAATCAGCCTGATGATGGAGCCAAAACTGGCCCGTCACGTCGTGGATACGCTCTCGCAGAAGATTCAACAATTGCTCACGGCCGGACAGCAGCCCATCATCATGTGCGCTCCGCAAATCCGGCTGGCCTTTCGGCGCTTCTTTGAGACGACGTTTGCCGATCTGACCGTGCTCTCCTATGCCGAAGTGCCTTCACGCGTGCAGATTCAAAACGCCGGCATCGTCCCGGCTCTGGAATAATTTTGCCATCTCTTTATGGAACCCACTTCCTTCATGGCCGCGTCAGCAGAAGAGGCCGTTGCGCTGATCCGGGCGAAATTGGGGCCGGAAGCCGTGGTGTTGAATGTGCGGCGGCTCCCGCCCAATGGCCTGGCCCGGCTCTGGCAGAAGCCGATGATTGAAGTTTTGGCCTGCAAGCCGGAAGCGCCCCCTGCCGAAGCCGACCCCTTTTCCGAAGCGCTGGCGGAGTTTCGCCAGGAGCTGGCGGAGATCAAGCAACAAGTCGCGAGCCGGCCCGCGCCTGAAATTCCCGCAGCCTTGTGGGTGGCCGGGGATGCCGGCTTGAACAGCGGCAACTGGCGCGTGGGGGAGGTGCTGCGGAAAAGCGGTCTGCTGCCGCTGCAGGCCCAGCAGGTGCTGGACCGGTTGCGCGCGCAATACGGAGAGAATCCACCTTCATCCTTGGGCGAGGAAATCAACCGTGCGCAAGAGATTCTGGCTGCGTCCTGGCGCAAGCCTTCTCCCGTGGCGGCAAAGTCCCTCCATGTTTTAGTTGGCCCGGCCGGGTGCGGCAAGACCACCTACCTGTGCAAATGGCTGACCCAAACCGTCCTGATGGAAGGGCGTTTGGCCCGAGTCTGGCGCCTGGATGGCGCCACCGCGAACATGGCGGAGTCCCTGAGTGTGTATTGTGAAATTTTGGGCGTCTCCAATGAACGCGTTTGGCAGCCCGGCAGCCAAGCCATCGCGGAAGACATTGGCTTTATTGACCTGCCCGGGGTGGATTGGCGCAAGCCGGCTGCCGTGCAGGAACTGGCCAGTCTGCTCAAACAATTCGGCCCGGCGCGCGTTCACCTGGTTTTGAACGGGGCCTACGATATGACGATTCTGCTGGCCCAATTCCGCGCCTTCGCCGTGGTGCCGATCGAGGACCTGGTCATCACCCATTTGGACGAAGAATCCTGCTGGGGAAAGATTTGGAACCTGGTATTAGGCACAAATTGCTCTATTCGCCACTTCAGCGCCGGGCAAAATATTCCGGGAGACCTCTGTGAAGCATCGGCCAAAACGGTTTTTGCCCGGCAATTCCCGGCCAAACAGGCTGGCAACGTATTTGCTCAACAGTTCCAGGGCTGAACGTGTTATGAGATTACTATTGTTGATCGGTGGCTTGCTGGGATTCAGCATCGGCCTGCTTTTCAGTTGGGCTGAAGGAAGCTCGGGTCCGGCCTGCCTTTGGCATGCCTGCCTGGCGGCCTATCTGACCGCCCTGCTCCTGCGCTGGTGGGGTGGCGCCTGGCGCAAAAACCTGATCGACGCGCTGCGCGAACGCCAGTCCAGGCCGGAGCCGGTCCATCCGCCCTCTCTTTCCAAAGCGAGTAAATCATGAGTTCAACCTCCCTCGAATTGCCGCGGCCCGCCGCGGCTGAACTTCCCGCAAAACGGCAGGAGCTTTGGCGCCGCTATGCCAAATCCGGCGCTGGAAGCCCCTCGGAAAACAGCCTGATCGAACAATACCTCCCACTGGTCAAAACGGTGGTGGGACGCCTGGCCATGACTTTGCCCTCCCATGTCAACAGTGACGATCTTTACAGCGCGGGGTTGGTGGGATTGCTCAATGCGCTGCGCCGCTTCGATCGCAAATGCGGGGCCTCCTTTGAACATTATGCGCGCCTGCGCATTCGCGGCGCCGTCCTGGATGAACTGCGCCGCCTGGATTGGGTGCCGCGGTCCGTGCATGACAAGGCCAAAAAGGTGGCCCGCATCATGCAGGAACTGGCCCAACGCCATGGCCGCATCCCCACCGATGCGCAGATGGCCGCGGGATTGCATCTTTCCTTGGCCGATTATGAGGATCTGCTGGAAGAAATCCGGCCCGCCTCCTATGTCTGTCTGGACTCGGTGCAGGACGATGGCGTCGAAACCGCCGGTCCCTGCCATGACATCGTTGGGGACGATGGGCAGGCCGATCCCGGGGCTCAGACCGCCACGCGGGACCTGGCCCGCCTGGTCGAAGAACGATTGCAGCAACTGCCCAAGATGCAGCGCGAGGTCCTGGCGCTTTATTATTTGGAAGATTTGCGTCTGCGCGAAATAGCCGGGGTTTTCGGCGTGACCGAGTCGCGCATCTGCCAAATCCACGCCAAGGCCATCCTGGCCCTCAAAGCGCTGCTCCAGCAGCAGGAGCCTGACGTTTTTGGCCATCGTTAGTCCTTGAATCATGATCGTTATTCTCGGCGTAATCATTGTCCTGGCTTCGGTCGGCGGCGGCTTCATCATGGGCGGCGGCCATCCGGTCGCGTTGATGCATTTGTCCGAATTTATCATCATCGGGGGCGCGGCCCTCGGCTCCATGGTGCTGATGTCGCCGCGGAAAGTTCTGATGGACATGACCAAACAAATCCTGGGCACCCTGAAAGGCCCCCCTTACACCAGAGAGGCCTACGACGAACTGTTCAAGGCGCTCTATGAGTTGTTCATGCTGGGCCGGCGCAGCGGGATGGTGGCGCTGGAAGATCATGTGATGAATCCGGAGACCAGCGCCATTTTCAGCAAGTACCCCTCCTTCCAAAAAAATCATCAGGCGATGCATTTCCTCTGCAACGGATTGCGGCCCATCATTGACGGCAAGATCAAGCCGGATCAACTCAAACTGCTTTTGGAAATAGAGCTCGACGCCATGGAGGTGGAGCAGGACAAGCCGGTCGGAGTGCTGACCAAGGCCGCCGATGCCATGCCCGGCTTCGGCATTGTGGCCGCCGTGCTGGGCATTGTCATCACCATGGCCTCCATTGCGGGGCCTATCGAGCAAATCGGCGTCAAAGTGGCCGCCGCCCTGGTCGGGACATTTTTGGGGATTTTTCTTTCCTACGGGTTTATGAATCCCCTGGCGGTCAACATGGAATTCGTCAACATGGCGGAAATGACCTACATCCGTTGCATCGCCTCCTCGGTCATCGGCTTTGCCAATGGCATGTCCCCCATCATGGCCGTGGAAGTGGCCCGGCGCGGACTCAGCAGTGAGATGAAACCGACTTCCGATGATTTGGAGAGCATGCTCAAAGCCCTCAACCAGGCGCCGGCCAGGTAAAAGCGATGAGTAAAAAATTGCATCACGGCGGGGCATGGAAAGTGGCTTACGCGGACTTCGTCACGGCGATGATGGCGTTGTTCATGGTGCTGTGGCTCACCTCACAGGACCAGCGGATCAAGGAAGCCGTCCAGCGCGCGTTTAGAAATCCCTTTTCCTCCGTGACCAAAGATTCCACGGGGGTTATCCCGAACAAGGACACCCAGGCGGTGAAAAGCTCCAGCGGGAATTTTGATTCCGCGTCGGCGGTCGAATTGACCATGCTGCGCCGCCTCAACCAGGATTTGTTGAAATCTTTGCAAGGTGACGCGGAGGACAAGGAGAGTTCGGTCAAGTTGGAAATGACGCCGGAGGGGCTGTCCATCAATGTCTTTGACCGCTCCCACAAACCGATCTTCGAGCCGCAAACGACAAAATTCACTCCCTACGGCGACTGGGTTTTCTCGACTCTGGCCTGGGAAATTTCACGCTACAATAATCTGTCCATTGAACTGGAAGGCCACACCGAAAGCGGCCAGCCTGCCCTGCGCCCGGACTATGGCGACTGGGAGATCTCCACCGACCGCGCCAATGCCGTGCGCCGCAAGTTGGTGGAGCACGGCGTCACCAGCCATCAGGTGAGAAAGGTGGCCGGTTACGGCGCCACCGTTCCCATGCCCAACACGGATCTGGGCAACGAGATCAACCGCCGCGTCACCGTTTTGTTAAACGTTAAATCAGCCAGTTTATAATTGCCACAGTGTCACGCCATGTCTGAATCATTTGCCCCATTGGTGCCCGCCACGGCAGGATCGAAAGAGGCGGCGTTTACCGCCATTCATTCAAACGGAGTGGCGCCTGGGACCGCCCCATCCGCTCCGGCCGCGCCAGGGGCGGCCGGCTCCGGGCCTGAACCGCGTTCCAAGCCGGTGGTGACATTGCGGCGCAACGGCGAGGTCGTTTCCGGGATTCGCATCCAGTGCGGGTGCGGCCAGGTGGTTAACCTGGACTGCGTTTATTAGCAGACCAAGGAAAGTCTATCTTAACCACTAGTCTATTTTTTGGGGGCCGCCTCCATGAGTCACATTCGTCCCATCAGTCCCAACCTATGGCCTTGCGGTGCCGAACGGCAAAAACCCGTGAAATTTTGTCAACCCATGATGTGATAATGTCAGGAACCGAACCGATAACTGGTAGGGTGAGACTCCGTCGAACCCCAATTCGATTTATTCGCTTGGTCGCGGCTTTGTGCCGTGGAGTCCTTGCCTGAACCGATTCCAGCAAACCGCACAAGTCAATTCCCAACCCCCACGCGATAGAAGTACGGGCCGGCGTTCGTGGCGGTGGTGTCCGTGCAACTGGTCGTGCCGGCTTGGCCGGCGATGTTGCTCTGGATGGTGGAGAAGGCCGGTTGCGCCGCCAGATTGGTGCTGCTTTGGAGGAAATACATAATGCCATTCACGCTTTCCCAAGTCACCACCAACCCCGCCGGATTATTGGTCGGAGTGGCCGATGTCATCTGCAACACCGACAGGGCGTTGGTGGGATTTAAGCCGGCGACCCAATCCTGGTAAACGTTCATGCCGGTGCCGTCCGGGTCGGCGGTGTCCGTGTTTGAGTTAATGGGCAGGCCATAGTGCTGGAGCCACGCATAGGAAATCATGCTCAGCGGTGTCTGATATTCGTAAGCGCCGATGTCCACCGTGCCGCCGACGATGCGGGGATTGCCGTCCAAGTCGGTGCTGCCGACGACATAGGCGTTGTTGCCGGCATTGATACACGGGGAGTTGGATTGCAGGCGCAGGTTGCCGCCAGCGTAATCCATGAACAGCGGCGCGTTGGTGATGTTACCGACACCACTAGGGGGCATTGGCGTCGTGCAACAATAATTGAGCGTGCTATAGCCTTCATCATAGTTGGGCCCATAGGAGGCACCGTTGTAATACACGATGCAGTTGTTCAGCGTGCAGGAATAGGCCCCGCCGCCAGGGCCCTGGGCTGAGTTGCCGGTCAGCGTGCAGTTGTTCAGCGTGCAGGAACATGCCCCGCCGCCGCCTTGGTCAGCGGAGTTGCCGGTCAACGTGCAGTTATTCAGCGTGCTCCAAATCGCCCCGCCGCCAAAGTAGGCTCCGTTGCCAGTCAGCGTGCAGTTGTTCAGCGTGCAATAGGCGGCGCCGCCGCCGTTAAAGTCACCGGAGTTGCCAGTCAGCGTGCAATTGTTGAGTGTGCAGTCATAGGCCCCGTCTGAGTTGCCGATCAAAGAGCAATTGTTGAGCGTGCCGCCAGAGGCCCCGCCGCCGCCAGGGGCTGAGTTGCCAGTCAGCACACAATTGGACAGCACGGCGCTGATGGATTCGCAATACACCCCTCCGGTGCCATTGGTCAAGGCGAAGCCCACTATCAGCGTGTTGTTGGTGAGGTATAGGCACTCCAAATCAAGGCCACCGCCATCGATTACGGTGACGTCCGGGCCGTTGACGCTTTGCACCGTCAGCGGTGTGGTCACTGTGACGGGGGCGTAGGTACCGTCGGTCACCACGACTTCATCGCCCGCCCCTGCCGCATTTACCGCATCCTGAATGTTCGTGGCCGCTGTAGCCCAGTTGGTGTAGGGCGGCGTGGGGTTGGCGTTGTTGATGTTCACATAGCGCACGGTTGCCAAGGCACTGCTCGTGGCTGCCAGGAGCATCCCGGCAACCACAAGGGTAAATTTCATGTTCATACTCTGCGGGTGGGGCGTTGGCTGAACTGGGTCAGCGTCTCGTGTCCGTAGTGATGATTCATCTATCAGATCGCCTGAAACTTGTCAATACATAAAGAAGATTTATTTATAACCTCTTCTCAGGCAGCCAGTTGGGATGAAGGTTTTGCCCCTGAGTTCTTTGACTGGGGAGTTGACGTTTCATAGTTGTCCTCCGCTTTCTGTTAAACCGGGCCTTTGGAGTATGCACACGATTGCTTTTTACAGAAAGGTTAGGCCATCACCCATTTCCGCCCACATCTGAAACATTCATCCGCATTTTCAAACCGGCGGTTTCACCCCATTTCCACTCGGGTGCTAACACCACTCTGTCCACCAACAAATCCGGTGATGGGAACCCGTTTGCCGAAAAGAACAACGCAAGGACGCCAGGGCACAGCGCGGCGGAAAGGGAAATGATTTCCTGGCGTCTTGGCGACTTCGCGCCTTTGCGTTAAAAAGGGCTCGCCTGGCATCTCCACATTTTGTCTGCCGCGCCCCGCCCGCTGTGTACACGCACAAATGCGCCAGTGGCAATGCCAGGACCAAGCGAGCGTTATCGTTAACGTAACGGGCTTGTTGCGGGTTTGTAACGGCAAATGTTGGGTTCCTCAACGTTTTCTGTGGAATAGAAATGCGGCAAGTGTCGCCTGGATTCTGGCCTCCACGCCGCCGTTGCCATAAGCGGATGCGGTGGGTGTGATGCCAGGGTGCTACAGGTGCTACAAAAAAGCCCAATTGTAGCACCCTTGTAGCACCCTAAGTCG
>Ga0326727_10004895_pt1 | contig 39160 bp, 39 predicted proteins | sample MB2enrmetagenome_FD_207643 | JGI IMG/M metagenome (GOLD analysis project Ga0326727, IMG submission 207643) | Lab enriched peat soil microbial communities from McLean, Ithaca, NY, United States - MB29MY | ecosystem: Environmental > Terrestrial > Soil > Wetlands > Peat | place: USA: New York...
GAAGCCTTCTGAACATGTCAATCGCCCTCGCAATTGTGTGGTGGCCTCTATACGCAAGGTACACAAGAAGCCAAACGCTAAGCACTAAAGAATCCACGTTCGTCGAAGCGGCGAAAGCCTCAGGAGTCAGCCGAACTAAAATAATGTTTAAACATATACTTCCAAACGCTTTGCCACCTGTCTTCATTCAAATATCTTTGGATTTAGGCTCAATAATGGTCGTCTTCTCGACCCTTGCATTCATAGGCTTCATAGTAAACGCAAATGTGCCTGAACTCGGTTACCTCTCAGCTCAAGGCCTTGGTTTTATCCAAACTGCTCCATGGACAGTAATCTTTCCAGGAGTGGCTATCACCCTCTTTGCTTTGGCTGTGAACCTTGTCGGCGATGGGTTGCGTGATGTTATAGATCCGAGGAGGAGGAGCTGAGTTGAGTTATAATTTACAGGTTTCAGATTTGAATGTGCAATTCTACACTAGGCGAGGTATCTACAAAGCCCTAAACGGCGTAGATCTTGAACTTAAAAAGGGCGAAATATTCGGCGTGGCTGGAGAAAGTGGATGCGGCAAAACCACATTGGGACTAACCATAATGGGACTTCTTCCCAAGAACGCCGCAGTAAGAGAAGGCAAAATTTTGCTTTTGGGAAACAGAGACTTGATAAGCTGCTTAAGGGAGGCAGCGCCAACCGAAACGAAAAAATTCGACATGAAAAAAAGCGAAAAAGCCATCAAACAACTCAACAAGGAGTCATGCGATATCAGGGGCACCAAGATTTCAATGGTATTCCAGGATCCCATGACTAGCCTAAATCCAGTCCTTCAAATCGGGTTTCAGGTTGCTGAGACGATAATTGCTCATCAGCCAAAGTCGCTCGCCGAGAGAAAGCTTGCTAGGTCGAAAGCAAGTCATGACGACCTTGGTCAGATAATTAAGCTGCTTAAAGAAGGGGCAGACGAAGATGAGATCGCATCCTTTGCTCGATCGAAGAATATAATCGGCATTGAGGATCAAGTTCTTAGCGTTTGGAGAAGAAACGATCTAGGAGAGGCCAAGAAAGAGAAATTAATCTTGTCGCTTCACTCGGAAAAAATAGGTTCTTTCGAAAAATTAGTTCTTGACAGAGTGGAAGCTGGAAAGAAAATTGGTGGCTGGATGAGAATCCCAGGCGTTAACAGAGCGGCCAAAGACGTGATGCTGAGAGAAGGATACAAAAAAGCAACTGAACTTCTATCAATGCTTGAAGTCCCTAATCCTGACAAAGTCGTGAAGATGTACCCGCATGAGCTTTCAGGCGGCATGAGGCAGAGAATAGTAATAGCCATTGCCATCGCCAATAACCCTGATCTTGTTATATTAGACGAACCAACCAGCGCATTAGATGTAACCGTGCAGGCTCAGATACTTGAGCTTACGAGGCATCTGAAGAACAGGTTCAATACCTCATTCGTGTTCATATCTCACGATCTTTCAGTGTTATCAGAAGTATGCGACAGAATCGGCATAATGTACGCGGGAAGAATAGTTGAAGTGGCTCCCATAGACACAGTCTTCAAGCAACCTCTTCACCCCTACACCAGAATGCTCATAAGGGCAATTCCAACAATCGATGGAAATGAAGTTCAAGGCATAGGCGGCACGGTTCCTGACATGAGAAAAGTCCCGACGGGGTGTTCTTTCAACCCAAGGTGCCCAGAAGTCAGTGTGCGATGCAGAGAGGATAAACCAACGATGGTGGAAGTTGAAAAGGACCATTTTGTAGCCTGCTTCCTCAGGAGTGGTTGAAATGCTGATCGCTACCAGGCAACTCGTTAAACATTTCCCGATAAAAGGCGGCGGCACTTTTGGAAAGCCTCTTATGCTGAAAGCAGTCGAAGGCGTAAATATACAAGTCAGGGAAGGCGAAGTCGTTGGCATAGTGGGAGAGAGTGGCTCAGGCAAAACTACTTTGGGCAGGATGCTTTTGGGGCTACTTAAGCCGACGTCGGGTCAAATATTCTTCGACATACCTGACGAGGTCTTGCAACAGTACGATGCTTATGTAGCGAATAAGGAGTTAAACAAGGCTGCTGAAATCGAGAATGAATATTCGGTCTTCAGCAAGAAACAGGGCAGACAGAGAGAAATAAGGAAGAATACAAATATTGTCTTTCAAGACCCATACTCCTCACTGGATCCGCGACTTAACATTTTGGACATAATCACTGAACCTATCTTCGCCACTGGTTACCTCTCAAACAAGGAAGAAGCTAACAAAAGATGCATGGAACTACTAGATGAAGTCGGTCTTCCACGAGACTTCGCTTACAGGTACCCTCATGAACTTTCAGGCGGGCAAAGGCAGAGGGTTGCCCTGGCCAGGGGAATAGCAACTCTCCCAAAATTCTTGGTTCTGGACGAGCCGACCAGCGCTCTAGACGTTTCCGTTCAAGCCCAAGTATTGGCGCTTCTCCGTGAAATCAGAGAAAAGCATAACATTGGAATGGTCCTCATAACACACAACATAGCTGTGATTTCTTACATGGCAGATCAAGTAAACGTTATGTACGCAGGGAAAATTGTGGAATATGGACTCAAAAAAGACGTGATATTAAATCCAATCCACCCCTACAACATTGCGCTTATCTCGGCTGTCCCTGGAAAAGCCGTCAAAGGACCCAAAATTATATTGAAGGGTGATACTCCAAACTTGGTAGATCCGCCGGCAGGATGCTCATTTCACCCAAGGTGCCCCGTGGCTTTCAATAAGTGCGGATGGACCGCCTCCGAAGTTTTCTCTGACATGAAGTATCTGATAGAGAACAAATATTTAGATAAATTCAAAGAAGAAACTGAAGTTTCAATAAACTTGAATGGGGAAGTCGTCATTAAAAACGCAGATTCACATGTACTTCAAGAGTTGATCGCCGTAGAGAAGAGATTGACTAAGAGCCTCGCAGCCATAGACTCCGTAAACGAGACCGAAGAAGGCATAAAGCTGAAGCTCACACCGTTTCAAACACCTGAAATGTACCAGGAACAAGGAAGATTAGTCGCCTGTTTACATTACGCACCTTTAAAAGATGAATCTCCAAAGATTGAAGAAAAAACATAGACTTGGTCAAAAAATCCTTGCTTTTCCATTTGCGAAAACTGCTTGGTTTTCCTCATAGATTTTCGTCGCGAAAAAAAGGCCCGAAGCCCTCGTTTGAAACATGCAAGTTTGAAGACTTTTCATTTGCACAGTACTTGAAGCAAGACTTTAAAGGAAGAACCATTCCATTTTTCAGTCAAGCACTTGCTCACTCAATAGGGGGATAAGACATGTCTCAGACTTACAAAGAAAGGATTGATTTGCGAAGCGATACCGTTACGTTGCCGACAGAGGAAATGCTGGAGGCAATTCGGCATGCAGATTTAGGAGACGACGTCTATCGGGAAGACCCAACGGTTAAGAAGCTTGAGGAAATGGCGGCGCAGAAAATGGGGAAGGAGGCTGCTCTTTTAGTGACAAGCGGTACACAAGCTAACCTGGTTTCCCTGATGAATAATACGAAGCGTGGAGACCTCGTGCTCTTGGAGGCAGAATCTCATATTTACTGGTATGAAGGAGGCGGAATATCGGGGATTGCTGGATTATTGCCTTGGCTGATAAGAGGTCACTGGGGGGCGATCGCTCCGGAGGACATTGAAGCAGCGTTAAGGCCCAGAAACATCCATTTCCCCGAGCCCGCCCTAATATGCGTCGAGAACACGCATAACAGGTACGGCGGAACAGTAGTCACTCCCAGCCAAATGCAGGCGATAAGCGAAGTTGCCGAGAGGCACGACTTGAAATTCTACATGGATGGTGCAAGAATATTCAACGCCGCCGTAGCCTCAAAAATCGACGTAAAGGAATTCACAAAACACGTTGACAACCTCATGTTCTGTCTGTCTAAAAGCCTAAGCTGCCCAATTGGCTCACTATTAGTGGGGGACCAACAATTCATCGATAAAGCCCGAAAAACCCGCAAAATCTTAGGCGGAGGCATGCGGCAAGCAGGCATAATCGCAGCCGCAGGCATCATTGCCCTTGAAACAATGATCGACAGATTAGAAGATGACCATAGAAACGCTAAGCGCTTAGCGGAAGGACTAGCAAAGATAAGCGGAGTCAAGGTTGACATGGAGGCAGTGCAGACAAATATGGTTCGCTTCGACACAAGCGGTTTAGGGGTCGCAGACGAGGTGTTTGTGTCAAAGCTTAAGGAGAAAAACGTTTTAGCTTCGACCATAGCCAAGAACACGGTCAGAATGGTAACGCATCGCGGAATAGAAAAAGACCACATCGAGAAAGCTGTAGACGCTGTGGACGAAATAGCGAGTGAACTTTTCCGTAAGAAACAAACCTGACCATGCAAGCAAGCTGAAAAAGAGAGAAGATTTTCGCCAAATATTTGTCAGGCAGCGGTAAGCTGGTGAGAAAACCTTAAAACTGCAAGCGGCGAAACCACTTCTAACCAGTTGACGGGTCATCTAAGTGTTTAGCGTTTACAAAGGAATGCCCCCAGAGGCAAAATACCTAATCTACTCAACCGTACTACCTTCAGTGGCTTACGGGATGTTCTACACCGACATCGCCTATTTCCTCACCACAGTTCAAGGATTAAGCTTCAACTTGATGGGCCTCATCGTGACGATGATGGGCCTATCCACATTTGCCACAAGCATCCCCATGGGAATAGCAGCTGACAAGTACGGCAGAAAACGAATCCTAATCTTAAGCAACGTAATAGCCAGTCTCATCATCGCGGTTTTCGCCTTAACCACCAATCCAGCACTGTTGATAGCCGCCGCCATCTTCGAAGGAGTCTCAGAAGCAGCTTCCTCAGCGTCAGTCAGCGCATTGCTTGCGGAAAAAGCGGATGAACAAAAGAGGAACAGCGTCTTCTCCATGTTCGGCTTTGCCAACAGCACAGCTTTCGGCATTGGTGCGGTTGCTATCTTGGCGACGTCGTCGATGGCCGGGTTCTCTAGTAAAGAAAGCCACGTTCTTCTCTACGTGGTGCTTGCTGCGCTGAGCCTAGCTTCAACCTTGATAATCTTAAAAGTTACCGAATCAAAGTCTAGCAAAGCCAAAGCAACCCTTAAAGAGCTACTTCCCAGAAAGTCAAAAAACGTTTTAGCGAAATATGTCCTAACAGGCGCCATAATTGCTGTGGGCGCAGGCATGATCATTCCTTTGATGACTGCTTGGATGAAAGCCCAATACGGCATACCTGACTCGGTAAGCGGTCCAATTCTAGGAATTTCAAGCATAATCGTGGGAGTATCCACTCTTGCTGCTCCTTGGCTTGCTAAGAAGTTTGGAGTCGTCAACGCTATAGTCATAACTGAAGGCATTTCAACAATATTCATGTTTGCAACGCCGCTCTCCCCGAATTACGTTGTCGCTAGCGTCGTTTACACGTCAAGAGCCTTTCTTATGAACATGTCAAGTCCCCTAGCGCAGTCAATGATTATGGGGCTAGTGCCCGAAGACGAACGTGGCGCGGCCTCAGGCATAAGCGCTGCCCTTTGGAGATTACCCAACGCACTCAGTTCATTCGTCGGTGCCTGGTTGATAGGTATGGGACTCTTGGCAGCACCGTTCTTCTTAGCAGCATTACTATACATAATCTCTATCGGTTTATTCTGGTACTTTTTCCGAAAAACGAAAATGCCAGAAGAAAAGAATAATCGATGAAGAGTGCACAAAATGGCCGAATTTGAAATCTCACTGGCAAAAGTTGAAGACTCCGAACTTTTGGTGAGGCACAGGGTAGACATGTGGAAAGAAATACGTCCAGAACTTGCCGAAAAGACGGAGGAATTAAAAGATTTGACCCGCAACTGGATCAAAACTAAGCTGTCGGAAGGCAAACTCGTTGGGTTTATAGCTAAAACCCCAACGGGGACGGTGGCTGGAAGCGGATGTATTTGGCTCAGGGAAGACGCGCCGAGACCTTTCAACCCGTGCTTAGAGTCACCTTACTTAATTTCAATTTACACTGAGGAAGGTTTTAGGCGAATGGGGGCTGCAAGCCTAATTGTCCAATGCGCCATCGATTGGTCCAGAGCACGCGGGTACAGAACTATCGGCCTTCATGCTTCAGGCGCTGGAATTCCACTGTACGAGAGATTCGGCTTCAAAATGACGACCGAAATGCGGCTAATGCTTTGATTTGGAGCTAATCTGGCGACCGTTTGCTCGATAATTTTTTATCAACGACGCAACGTCTAATGTCTAAAAAATGATGCAGGTGAGAGAGTCAAATTGGAGACTGCTTGGAGAAGAGGGATTAGCAATTTTTGGGGTTATCTTCCTGCTTGGGGGACTAGCAGCTTAGCTGGGAAACCTTCAGCAGTGAAGCATTCTTCACTGTTTTCGGCGGTATCTTTTTTGGTCATCGGCATAGGCTTAGCCGTAATCACTTTCTTTGAATAAGACACAGACGATGAAACCCAGAGAAGCAAAAAACCCCTGCCATAATACGCCTGGACTTAATTAATCCTCAATAAGAGGAAAACTCGCCTCAGGCGACTGTCATAAAAAAAACGGGTTTAAGGGGCCAGAATTATTCTTGTGTTGTACGTGTTCAGGTACGTTTCGTGTTGTGTATCTTGCGGGTAAGTTTCGTTTGACGGGTAGGGGAAGCTTGTCATTGTTTGGAATGGAAGTGGGTCAACAGTGAAGGGCACATATGGTAATCCGTCGCCTTTGAACCAGCAGTTTGCAACAACGATGTAATCTCTGACCCAGCCTTTGGGAACAGGAGGCAGATCTGCTGGAAACTGGATTGAAACTACGTCACCTTGTCGACCAATCACGAATTCGTTGTCGGAAGACCGCACCAGCGACGTGACATCTCCGTATCTTGTAAGGGCGCCGCTGGAAGTTGAGTTAGGAACGTATGCCTGCGTCAAGTCGGCTGATGAAGGCGTCAGAGTGTAGACATTCATGTCTTGCTGAGGGGAAGTGCTTACGCCGATGTAATCAAATTGAATGTCTTGGTAATAGTTTATTCTCAGCATGAAATTGTTAGTTGGGAACAAATCTGTCAAGTTCACGACGAAAGTCTGGTCAGTAGTCGCGGGGATAGGAAACTCTCTGTCTTGAGGAACGTTTACCCAGGTTCCGTTTGCAGCAATCACCTGCATGTTCGGCGGCGGAGAAGGCATCACTCCCGGTTTGTCAGCGTAACTCATGAAGTTCTCGCCTCCCGCACTTGTACTCGGCCATTCAGTTCGCGCGGCGACTACCAAGTCGATGTTCTTTGCGCCAGCTAAGTTACCGAGATTAAGCGTCAAGTTATTCCATGTCCATCTGTTAGCGGTTGTGAAGGCCCCGTCAAGTTTGGAGATTTGAGGGAGAACGTTTTGACCCTCCCCGTTAACAGCTGAAACTGGAATGGTAAGGTCACTACTTAGACAATAGATTGTTCCTTGACCGGTAAGGTCATAAACGAATGTGCTTTTTGTCGAGAAAACATCCGTGTCCGCGGGGTGATCTACTGCCAGAAGTTTGGCTGAGTCCAGATAAAAGATTTCGTTTGTGTCTTCAGCGATTTGCATGTTGTAAAAGCCGTTTAGTGACTGCAGCTGAGTCGAATCCAGTTTTATGTAGTCGTAGGGGTAGTTGTAGGAGAAAACCATCGAGCCGTCAGGGTTAAAGTATTCGAGAAAACCTAACCAACCGGTGCCGTCGTTGACGTCTGCAGCGTAGCTGTAAGCCGTTCCATTCCAAGCATATAGTTCAGGGCACGAAGTTGGTGCTGTCCTTACATAATTGCCCACTTGGTAAGTTAGACCTTGAACGTTAATGATCTCGGTAAGACTGGTGGACCCGTCATTCCAGCCCGAAAACGAGTAGGTGACCAAACCCCACTCCTGAACTTGAACTTGCTGTGAAGCTGGAACCGTAATAGTATGTGTACCAACCGAAACAAGCCCTGAAAAACTAGTAATGTACGTGGTGCCATCCAAAGTGAAAGTGATCCCAGGTTGGTTTAAAATAACGTTTAAAGTGTGCTCACCTGGCGGTACCACAGTGAACGTGTCAGCTTGTCCACCAGCGTTTAAATTATAACTTCCAAGGTTGCCCTCGGTAAACGACGCAGTTACATTGATGGAAGTTCCACCTGCAATCTGAACAGGAACGCTCTGCACGATTTCGCCGTTCACCGAGAAGGGAAAGAGGTAACTTACGTTTTCGCTTCCCTCGTTTCTGACATCAACTGAAGCGGTGACGGTTTGGTTGGGCCAAGCTTCAATCGGGTTTATGAGCAAATTTGAAACTCTAAATGAAGCCGGCAAAGCCGTAGGGGGAGGGGCAGCAGTAGGTTTCGGAGACGCAGTAGGAACGAGGGGCGTAGGCGAAGGAGCAGGTTGCTGGGAGCCAAAATAGTTATTTTCGTAAAGATAGGCTACAGTGTCAACTGCGGCGATCAAAATTATTACGATGATAATTACTGCCTGAATCTTGGTAATTGCTAATCGCGAAGAAAGAATCAACTCACCTCCCATAAATTCGCAAGACGAGCATTTAAAAATTTGCCATAATTCTTAAAGTCACCTGCAAGTTAGAAAACGTGCAAAAGCTGCAATATGTTTTAATGGAGCCCCCGCAATTTTAAGGTAATCCATTTTTTCACTTGGAACCAAAAGCGAAAACGGGTTGAAAAAGGGATCAAAAATGATATTCGGTTGGAAAGTTGCAAATGAAAAAGAAAATGAAGCTGGCGGCAGTGGTGATTGCCACAATTATTTTGGCGACTTTGATCTTGACATTTCAACCGCTGAGTCTACAGGGCACCGGCGAAGCGGCTCCTATTCGAGTGGCATGTGTCGGCGACAGCATTACTGCCATAACCGGGTACCCGTCTGACCTTCAATCTCAGCTTGGTCCCAAGTACGCAGTGGGCAATTTCGGTGTCAATGGATCAACCGTGTTGCTTGACTCATGGAAACCCTACATGAATCAATCCGAATTTCAAGATGCCTTAGATTTCAAGCCCAACATCGTCATTATCATGCTTGGAACTAACGATGATTTAGAGATGCTTCGCCCATCCAACGCAAGCTTCGAAGAAGACTATGCTAAACTCATTGGCGCATTTCAACACCTTGACAGCAAGCCGCAAATCTGGCTTATGACGCCTCCGCCGATCTTTAGCAACAGCACAGACCTAAGCAACCCCTACCTAAGCGCGGTTATTGTTCCGAAAATCGAGGATTTAGCGAACAAAATGAATTTACCGCTAATTGACATGTATACGGCGTTTGGCAATCGTCCAGATTATTTCGTGGACGGCGTACACCCTAACAGTCAAGGTGCAACACTTATCGCTTCAGAAGTGTACAAAGCGATAAACCAAAAATAGATTTCACACCAAAAAAACCGCAGCTAGGAATCACCAAGTTTTTACCCTTGGACTACGTATTATTATTAGCATGAGGGTGAATTATGGCAGTTCTCGAATGCCCTTTTTGTTACAAACCCTTCGAAATAGAAGCACCTGACAAACTTCACACAGCTTTTTCACCGGAAAAGCCGATACGGAACAGTTTTCACGGGAACATCATAAAGTTGAAGGTAAAGTGCAAAAACCCAGAATGCAAAAGGACAGTCACTGTTTACTGGTACGCGCCACTCGAGTATTTTAACAGGATATGATTGATTCAATCACACGGCAAGAATTCGGCGAGAATACAACTCACATAAAAAACGGACAACCCAAAATTGTATTTAAGCAAAAGTTAAGCAGGTTGGGTCTAAGCCTTAAAATGTTCCACGGCCCATTGAAGCTATGTTTTTGTCGCTTCCTGGTCTTTCACCGTTTTGACCACGTCGCTCACAGCTTCCCTGCTACATTGCTACGCCCAGCCCACTAAAGCAAAGTCTTTGGCGCATGCCAATTTTCCGCTGTTTTTATTGGCACACTCCTTGCTTCAATGCGTTTGCATTTAAAGCGTGCTTCCCAACCTGCAATCTTACAATAGGGCTAGGTTCTATAAAACATATTTTTAACAGTCTTAAAGCAATAAAGTCGCTGTTTTAGCATGTAATAGCCTCCTTTTTTAGCTAAACTATCGCTTGCCAATAGAAAGCACTTCCACCGTTTAGAAAAACGAGGCAACCATCTTTTGACATGAACTAGGCAATTTAACATGAAGAACGCAATTTTTTCTAAAAACGACAGAAAACAAGTCGCCAAAACACAACCAAGAGCCCAAAGATCTTCTCCGACCTACTTGTTAAGTGAGGGAGAGACCCCCACTCCGTCTGTCTCTGTGTCTTTAGAGATCTTCTCCGATGCTGCTTGTTCCAACAAATTCAGCGTATGCGCCTGGCAAATGCAAAGTTTAAGAATGCATCCCTCCACTATTTGGTTCATTAAAACTTTGCTGAGCGCTCTGCATGTCGTTGATACCTGAAGTGTCTAACCCATTTCTGGCGGCGTTTGCAGGCGGATTACTCTATGGTTTAGCTGTCTGCACCGCGTCATGCTTGCCCTACATAGCAAGCTACATCGCTGGAGTCAGCGCCGGTTTCCGCAAAAGCGTAGGCTTAACGATGATTTTTAACAGCGGACGAATAGTAGCGTACTCTTTAATCGGTTGTTTAGTGGGGTTGTTTAGCGGCCTTTTCAGGCTGTTTGTTTCCAGTTCTGTTACTTCTCCGTTTCAAACTTACTCCGCTATCGCCTTCGGCGTCTTAACCATCGCAATCGGCGCCAGCATCGTCCTAAAGTCAAGGAAGCCATGCGAATGCGACCCGCAAGATACTCAAAACTTGACTAAACCAGCGAAAACAGGAAGGTTCGGGTTTGACTTTAAGGCTTTCACGTTGGGTTTAAGCAGAGGGTTAATTTTGTGTCCGCCCTTGGTGGCGCTTCTAGTTTATTCCCTGCCTTTTTCAACGCCGCTTGGCAGTGTCGGGTTAGCCTTTTTGTTCGGCTTAGGAACCGCCCTGTCCCCGATGCTTCTGTTGGGCGGCGTGACGGGCTGGCTTCTTAACAAGGCGCCGTTGCTGCGTATGTGGATTTCAATCGGCGGCGCAACGGTGCTTATCCTGCTTGGGCTAGTATCACTAGTAAACGCGTTCATCCGCATATAAAAAAACAAGAATTAACAAAACTAGAAAAACACGGTTTCATGTTGAAAAATGCGTGGCTCTATTCTTTGTCTTGTCTATTTGAATCCTCTAATTCGGAGCTGAAAATGGGGTTTAGTAGAAGTTACGTGCTTCTTTTCTTTTCTCTGCTTCTTCATAGAAGCGCAAGACTTCGTCGATTATTTCAACGTTTGAGAGTAACATGCGTCTGCAACAGTACCGTTTGATGCCCAGGCTATCAAGGATGTCGCTTGCGTTTTCACCCGTCTTGATTCGACGTGTGAACTCATCCCACTGGTCGCCTACGAGTTTGCCGCAGGTGAAACATCGAACTGGAATAATCACGTTTTTTCCTTCCTTACCTGTAACTTTTCTGTTCCTTAGACCTTGCGCCGGCTCCACCGAACTTTTTGGTTTCTTTGGCTCGGCTGTCACCGACGATCATTGTGCGATCGTATTCGCTGAACACGGTACGCAAGTGAGTGCTTTTTGTCCATTTCAAGAGCGCGTTTGCAACCGCGACTCGGGCCGCTTCTGCCTGTCCCATGTAGCCTCCGCCGCTTGTTTGCACATCCATGTCTAGTTGTTCCCAGACTTCTTTGCCTGCTTGAAGTAACGGCTCCATGATCTTCGCTTTTGCAATGTCGGGTTCGTAAATTTCGACCGGCGTCCGGTTAATCCGCACTTTCCCAATGCCTTGCTTAACTACGGCTCGGGCAACCGCGGTTTTTCTTTTTCCGCTGACAACTAAAACTTTCTTCGCTGGCATAATTATTCACCTTTACTCCAGCCTATTTCTTTCGCCATTTCTGCAAGGGTGAAATGTGGCCCTTTCAGGGTGGCGGATGAGGCTTCTTCGAATGTAATCATTTCTTTACCCTTAAGCTCGAGGGGTACACCCATGAAAACTTTGAGTCGTTTATAGGCGCTTTTGCCTCTGGGCTGTTTAAACGGAACCATGCCCCGCACTGTTTTCCGCAGGTACTTATCGGGTCTGCGGTAATGGAATGGACCGCGTTCAGGTGCGCCGACTTCCAGAAACTGTTTGGCTTCTGCAACTTTGCTTTTCTTTTTGCCTGAAAACACGGCTTTTTCAGCGTTAAGAATGATTACTTCTTCCCCGTTTAGAAGTCGTTTGGCAACTTTGCTACATAATCTGCCAACTATCAATCCTTCAGCGTTAACGAGGGTAACTGGAGCTTTCGTGGTTTGCATGTTTTTCACCGGATGATTTTTACGTTTACGCCCTTAGGATTCTTCTCCAAGAGCTCGGGAATTGAAATGTATTTTCCTTTTGCAGCAGCAAGTTTTGTTTTTGCTTTCTCGGAAGCACCAAACGACGCGATGGTCAATGCGTGGTGTATGCTACCTGACCCCAAGATTTTGCCTGGAACGACCACTGTGTCAGAGCGCTTTGTATTCCTGTTTATGGTGCTTAAGTTAACGGAGACGCGTTGGCTGCGTGTCTTGGAAAGGTATTCTGCGATGTCTAGCCAGATGGCCGCTTGTTTTTCTCTGCTCTCTTTCTTGAGCAAACCGATAAGTTGGATTAATTCTGGATTTGTTGATTTTGACTCTTTCATTGCGATTCAGCCTTTAACAATTCTTCAATTTCATTAAGTTGTTTGCCTAACGTTTTGGTGGCTTCTTGGAGTACCCGTTCTGGAGGAAGCGCGCCTGTTGACTCGATATTCATTATGAAAGCGTTCTTTTCCCATTCAATCTTGAGCGGTGAAGGCTTTTTTGGGCAAGCGTCAACGCAGTCAATGCAAAGGTTGCATGCCAAGAGATCTCGAACTTCAACTATTCCGTCTTTAACCTCAAGAACCTTTTTGGGGCAGATATCAGCGCATTTTGAACATTCTTCGCATTTCTCTGCGGGAACGGCTATTTTTGGGAAATACTTGTATGCGCACATTGAGACTGGCTGCCACTTCGCGTGAACTTTGCCCCGACCCAAACGAGCGTAGGCTTCAAGTTTGAGTTTTTGGTTTTTGGCGAGTTTAATTATCGGAATTTTGTCTGAAACAGGGATAATTTCCGGGTTTTCAGAAACGATTTCGCCTGAGTAAACCGTTCTTGTTCCGTCCTTTGCTTCAGCGTCAAGTGTTAGGGTTACTCGGCACTGCGGACAGCCGAATTCACTTTGGCATTCACATTCTTCTGGAAGGTTATAAGCGTCCAAGTCAGTTTTCAGCGGTGTGAGACCTAATCTGTGAGCAATGATTTCATCCTGCAGTATAGAGCTGTTCTCAATCATGACGACTTCTTCAATTGCCATCGTGGGCACCTCAGCAAGCGCTATGCGACGCAGAGCGTTCATTAGCGGAACATCCGCATCCCTGATGATTATGCGGAGGGTGATATCGTTTTTTTCAAGGATTTCCATTTTCACTTGCTGAGACACTCCAATAAAGTTATTGTTACAGTGATGCGTTCAATAGAGATATAGGTGCATTATTTCAATTTTTCTGTTAATAAAGAAGGGAAACTGAGTTTAGACTCTTCTTCCTCTTCTGCCGCCGGGCCTTCTTGTGCCATCATGGGGAATTGGTGTGACTTCTTCGATGCGTTCAATACGGAACCCAAACCTTGCCAATGCACGGATGGCTGCTTGGGCGCCTGGACCCGGAGTTCTCGGCCCACTGCCGCCTGGAGCCCTGACTTTGATGTGGATAGCTGTGATGCCTTTGTCTCGCGCTACTTCTGCCGCGCCGGTTGCTGCGCGCATTGCTGCGTATGGAGACGACTCCATGCGGTCTGCTTTGACGAACATACCGCCGCTGGTTCGAGCGATTGTTTCCGCGCCTGAAATGTCGGTGATGTGGATCAAAGTGTTATTATACGAACTGAAGATGTGGACGATTGCCCATTTGTCGTTTCTTTTGCTGTTGGCGCTCAGAACCTGCCGCCTCCTCTTCCGCCTCTTCTACCTCGCTGTGGCTGTCTAATCTCAGGCTGTTTAGCTATAACAGATAAGCCGGCGCGTAGTGGGTGGGTTTGGTTTGCAACTGCACTTTCAGGTGAATAGATAACTTTGGGTTCATCGAGTTTTGCGACCAAATATCCTGGAACGGTTACCCTTCGGTTATCAACAGTAATGTGTCCATGCGTGATTAGTTGGCGCGACTGGAAAATCGTTCTTGCTAAACCTTTGCGAAAAACAATTGTTTGAAGTCTACGCTCTAACATGTCTTCTATTGTTAAGTCTAAAACATTATCTAAAACAGCGGTTTCCTGCAGGATGCCGACTTTCTTGAGTTTCGTCAGCAGTTCATTTTCCATTTTTGCTCGTTCTTCAGGAGTTTTGCTTATGAGTGAACGGGCGATTCCTCTGGTTTTAGATAGGGCTGTTTTGTGGCGCCAAAGTTCATGCTTGTTGCGCAGACCATACTGCCCCAGAAGTTTGAGTTCTTCCTGAAGGATGTCTTTGCGCCAGCGGAACCTTGGCGTATCAAACTTTTTACGCTGCTTCTTTGGATCCCCCATGCTTATTTACCTCCTTCGGCAGGTGCAGCGGCGCCAGGTTTCTGCAAAAGAGTCTTCTTCTTGACACCTAAAGCCTTGCCTGCTCTTCCAGTGGTCTTTGTGTGTTGTCCACGAACTTTCAGGCTGTAAGCATGGCGGTATCCTCGCCAAGATCTAATGTTTTTGGCGTCGTCAATATCCTGTTTTGTTCTTAAAACCAGGTCAGCGCTTAAAAGGTGCATGTCTTTTCCCGTTTCAGTGTCTTTTCGCCTATTAAAAAGCCAAGTTGGAAGGCTGTACTTTGCAGGCTCCCGAATAACGTTTTCAATCTTTGATATGTCTGACTCTGTCAGGAAGCCCACTCGCAGGTCAGGGTTCACTTCGGCCCTCTTCAAAACTGCGTTTGAAAGGCTTAAGCTAACGCCCTTTATTTGTGCGATAGCGTAAGAAGTCTTAAGGGTACCTGGAACGTCTGTACCCATGATACGAAGTATATGACGATATTCCTGTGACATGCTAAATTTTCATCCGTTTTTACATTGAAAGCATATACGAAATGAGACAGTGTTTATTTAAACCTTTTTGACGGGGAAAACCTTACTGTGATTTAGGTAGGGAAATCTCTACGTGAGGTAATTTGCATCTTGGGCGAAACCTAAATACTGATCAATTGCACGCTATAAACCGAAGAGCATGATAGACACCATAACAATCATCGGTTTAATCGCCGCAACCCTCACCACAATCTCACTTGTTCCGCAGTTAGTGAAAGTCTGGAAAACCAAGTCAACCAAAGACATCTCAGCAGGAATGTTCACGCTTTACTGCTGCGGAGTGTTTTTGTGGTTTGTCTACGGGGTCTACACCAACGACTTGCCCATCATGCTTGCGAATTCCATAGTTTTCGTCCAAGCGCTTGCAATCCTGATTTTCAAAGCGAAATACAAATAACAACTGCCTAAGTTTAGGCTTCGCTAACAATGTCAATAACATTGATCGCTGTGCTTATCCATCTCAAATAAGCGTTCAGCGTTGACCGCAAAGCAACCGTGTCCTGTGCGTCAACCGCCAACACAAGGAACAAGCCGTCTTTTTCAAGCTTTACCGTGGCGCGTCTTGTCACGGTCGCTCTGGCTTCAGGATCGAGAGCTTGAAGGAGCGTGGCTAATTGTTCTTCAGATCGCAGTTTTAAGCGGATATCAGCCTTTGCCCTCTTTGCCATGCAAGGATACCTATGCTTAAACTGTCGGTTCGAAGTTATAAACAGGTCCAAAGCAAACTTGTTTGAAAAGCAGCATCAAAGGGTCAATGTTTAGAGTAATAATCCGCTACGGCTCTAAACGAATCTTTTGGCTCCCAAGGCATGTCGGGGTAAGTTTTGCCGTGTTCTCCGTTATCATAGTATTTCACTAGGCTGGAGCTTGCCATGTCAAGGTCATATCTGGGGTCATCGCTGTACGGGGTGATTTGCGAAATGAACTGGAAGACAAAGGCTCCGTCAACTCCTGCATCATCGAGTACTGTGAGGTTTTCAGTCAGTTTGCGTGCTTGCCATTCCTCGTCGCGGACAGGGTTCCCTTTTGTTCTCGGTCGCACAAATCTGCCTAAGAGTGGAAGCTGGTGCAGGAACTGTGATCTGATGTCAATGATGCCGCCGCCGAGACCTGTCGAACTCAAAAAGCCCTCGGAGCCAAGACCGCCCATGCAGGTGCCATAGCCGAATTCCGTTATCAGGACTGGCTTATCATGTGTGAAAGACGGCTTGAGCATTTCAACATATTTGTCTTCAATGCGACTGATCCTGTAATGGTCGATACCGACAAAATCGAAAAGGTTCCAATCTACTGCTTCCCAGACAAGCGACGCATACGTTAATTTTCCATGAAACACATTTCTCACGGAATCGTTGGCTTTGGAAAGGAACTGGTTGAGGGGTTTATTGTGGTCTCCAGCTTTAAGGTGAGAGATCAAATTGGGGTTTTTTATTCGCGCCGCGAAGTCTTTTCCTTCGACGATTCCCCGCATAAAGAGAGTCAACTCAGACCCTACGATGAACACCAGACGCTCTGCATAACGCTGGCGCAACTTGTCTGCTTCCGCGGCTACTTTAGTAATGTACTTGAGTGTCTTTTCTGGGCTTCTATCCCACATCTCGGGCGAAAGCCAAACCTCCAAACCCTGTTGCAGTGCCGCCTCTGCCGCCAACGTTAACCGGTTGATATCTAGTCCGCAAATCCTAACGGCATTACAGTGTAAATCATTTTTGATAATTTCAAGCTCTCGACAAACCATTTTTGGATCAAAATGTGGCCGCCAGTTGAATCCCATCACTCGTCCAACGTCGTAGCTGACTCCTTTTCGGTTCATATTGTTAAATTCGCTTCCAGTTGCCTAATTTCTGATCCCTCAGTTACCATAAGTGCGTGCGCCTCAGACAAAAGGAAACAAATAAACTCCTATTACTAAAGCCTGTTCGTTGAAGGACCCGTGGTAAATAAGAGTCTGAAAAGCCTTATAGCCAAAAGAAATTATTATAATGAGCTGTGGGAGGGCTAAGCGGCATCAGAAGTGGCTTTGCATGCGGAGTCGCCATGGCTATTGTAATTCTTATGTTGTCATGGGCTTGTCCGAGCATATCGGCGCAGACTTCCACAGTTTTTGGACCTGCCACTAAATTCAGCGTTCCTGCCTACAACAGCGTTATCAGCTTTGCCGTAAATGGAAACTACTCGACAGCTACATTTGACGATGACACTTGGATTTTTACAAATCTGCTCCTTAACGGGTCGCAACCTTTAGAAAACCTTGAAATTTCACCTAAAGATTCTAACGTTACGATAAATTCTTACCAAACTGAAACTTTTGGCTTTCCGAGTGACCGCCTAAGCATCTCAGTTCAAGGCAAAGGGCAGCAGGTCATCAACATGGGCATAGGTGCCTATTCAGGAATCGACGTGGATTGGGTTGTCGCCTCCAACGTCACCTTCCTAAACAATGGCTGGAACGTATCGCATAATGGAACAGTAACTTTAACGGGTTTAACAGGAAACCTAAACATCATTTACTTTAATTTCACAAGCCAGCTGGGAGCTACCAAATTGCCTTTCTATGAGGCGCATTCAGTCGCGATCGCGGTGACAGTGGCTGTTGCCGCAACGATCGGCGCTGCTGTAGTTGTTAAGGTTGCGGTCAGAAGACGAACTGGTGAGGGGGAATTAAGCAAGAATGCTTAGGTTGTGCTTGGGAGTTTTGGATCATAAAAGGTTGCGGAGGTTGGGGATGTGACGTGGCAGAACCCAAGCTACATAGTGCTACCGATATACGTCGCCATAGTGATTATTGGAATCTTGCTGATCTACAAGTTCACTAAAGACAAAACCAAGAACATAAGCTCGCTAAGGCTTTTCATCCAAGTCGCCGCTGTCTTCGCGTTTTTCATGGGACTAATTCTGGGTCCATTCGACGTTCCACTATACGCGCCTTTGGGGATCTCGCCGCGCAGCCTTCTGCTCGGGGGCAACCTGCTAGGCAACCAGTTCCCAGACGGCATTTCTCTTCCAGTCTTAGCTTGCTACTACCCCAACGGAAGAACCGTGACATGCCCAATCTGGCAGATTCAAGCCTACATTTTCCCGTTCTGGAATTATGCAAGAGGCTACGATGTCGTTTACTCAACGTCTGGTCTTGAAAAGATCGGCATAGTTATCGGTTTAGTTGCTGTGGCAGCCATCATTGCTGGAAGGTTTTTCTGCGGTTGGCTTTGCCCCTTTGGTCTTTATCAGGATGTTTTGACGCGGGTGCGGAAGGCGACGAGGCTCAAGCACCTGACTTTTTCGGAGAAGACTAACAAGGCGCTGGCGCAATCACGATGGATCATAATTGCTGTTTTCCTGATTCTCAGCGTCATGTTCGCTTCATACGAGATTTTCGGTCACCAACTAATCCCAGGCACGACGCCAGGCGGACCAGAAGGGACCGAAGCAGGGAACGTCGGGTTCCTCAATGAACCTTTCTGCCTGGTTTGTCCCATGCGTCCGCTTTGCGTTTTGATCGAGTGTGCTATCGGCTCTATGAAGTACTCTTATGTGTCACAGATCGTTTACGGGCCATTCTGGATTCGAGGCGGCTATATCTCGTCCATAAACATCATCATCCTAATCGCCGTTACCGCCCTAGCCTTTGCTTACAGGCGGTTCTGGTGCAGAATCTGCCCGCTGGGCGCCATGACCGCAGGGTTTAGCTCATACACTCCGTTCAAGCAGATTGCGGTAACCAAACTGGAGAAAGATGAGAAGAAATGCACCAAATGCGGCATTTGCAAACGCGTCTGCCCAACCCAAGCTACGGATGTGTATGAGAAGAAGGGCGGCGACGTAACGGAGTCAAGATGTATTCTATGCGCAAGATGCGTTGAGGCATGCCCCTACGAAGACGCCTTGTCCTTGAAGGTAGCGGGGCAAACGGTGATGCACTCAAGAAACTGGCTGGAAAAAGAAACTCCTTAATTGGATTAGCGTTTGCTCACCCATTGCTGTGATGGTTTCTTGTCACAAATACTAAACCTCGCGCCTGCTGTGAACCCATTTTGCATTGGAATTTTGAGGTAGAAACCAGGTATCCCATAGCGTAAGTTGGAATTCAGGACTTGCCGTGGGTTGCTTTTTTGTTTTTGGGCTTGGATTGGCTGCAGGTTGAGTCTTTAAATCTCTGAAAACCTCTACAAATCTCTGAGAAAGTCAATCACAGTCAACAATAGTCAACAGAAGTAAAAAGAAGTCTTAAGAACTAGCGGACTGTTTTACGGTTTTTTGGGTCAGAGATTGAAGCAAGCTTAGAATGCGGCTGAGCCCGGTTGAAATCCAATATGAAGGCGGAGAAAGCCTCGCAGTCCCAACTGCATCGACCAGCTGAGCTCAAGCATCTTCAGGCTGGTTAATCCACACTTTCACTTTATCCTGCACCCTTACTCTGCCCTCAGTCTGCATCAACCGAACCTGCGCCCGAACTATCCTGTCATCAGCTGTACAGAATTCCTTTCTCAAAGCGTCTTCTAGCTTGGGCACGTTGATGTGTTCAGCGAAGCCAACTTGATTCCAAAATTTCGCCTGAATTTTTATCCTTTTGTTTCTGGCTTCAAGATCTGATTCTTTAGTCATTCAGTGGTTACCTTGCGCAAAAGGGCAGTTCATTCTTTGCCTTGTGATAGTCCACACATTCTTGGCAATTGCCGTGGCGCGAGCAATCTTTCTTTGGGCAGGGGCAATTAGGAGCAGACATGACTTAAGGTAAGTCATCAATGCGAATATATTGATTGCTGAATTAGCAGAAGTCAAGTAGACTAGGTTCACTGAAGAAACAGAGTTAATCTCATTATCTCGTTTGTCCGGAAGCTATCGTCATAGTGCAAAAGTTTATGAGCTTCTCCTTAAGAAAGGCTTAACGCCTCGAGCAAACTATAGAAATATGCCTTCGGATTATGGCTATGAAGGAAGGATTAAGATGGCTAACGTCGCTTCGTCATTGCAAAGACTCTTTATCTACTTGATAACGATGCTAATCGTAACTATAGGCGCTCTCTTCGTTTTTCACCAGTTCATCGCTGGACCCATAAGCTTATCCAAACTGTTTGAGCAGGCTGTCGATATAATTATCATAGTGGCTTTTTGGGTGACAGCAATAATAATCATACGGCGTTTTAAGCCACTGATGACACAGAGGATGGGGGTTCAAGCGGCGACATTGGTACAGTATGTCCTGCTTGCAATCGCCGTTATGGTGATGACCTTCGGAATACTGAACGTCCTAAAAGTATCCGCAACAGACCTTTTAGCAAGCGCTGGAATAATATCCGTTACCGCAGGCATAGTCATATCCACGTTTGTCGGCAGCCTGCTATCAGGATTCTTGGTTTTTACAACTTACCGGTTCAAAGAAGGCGACAACGTGATTGTCAACAATATCCCTGGGAAAATTGAAGAAATGACTGCGCTTGTCATGAGAATCCAAACTGACGTCGGCCAAGTTACTATTCCAAACAGTGCAATCGCTTCAGGCGGAGTAATCATAACCAATGTTCGTGAATACCAACCGTCTAAAGAAAGCAGGTTGCACTACCAAGTCGGCGACCGTGTGATAACTTCGTTCATGAACGAGCAGGGTAAAGTCAAAGAAATCACGTCGTTTTACACGGTTATCCTCTTGGATTCTGGAAAAGAAGTGACTTTCCTAAATAGCAGCATCATATCGGGTGGAGTGGTCCTTGCAAAGGTGACCCAGACCCCAAGCTAGAAAGAGACAAAAAAAGCGGTAGTCTTAATTAGCAAGCATATGCTACCTCATTGAAACATCGTGATATAATATGACCACTGCTCCGTTTGCAAGCACGTTTGTCGCTGTCGCATTGATTCCAGTGGCTTTCCTTTTTGTTCACGCCTTCCTTAGCGGAAAGAGTAAGAAGCGTTTTCATCCTGTTTCAGGGTTTGCTGCCGTCGTTTGGGATCTTTCGGTTTCAATCGGCTATATGCTTTACAGGACCTTTGGCGGGGCAGTGAATGGAGCGACACTTCAAATGAGCCCGCTTGTGAACCTTTACTTCATGGTTGTGCACGTACCCGTTGCAATCGTCGTCATGACATTGGAAATCCTTGTGCTCATAACTGGCTTTTGGGCTCTAAAGACAAAGAAAAACAACCGATTTCACAGCAAACTAACGACGCCCCTTTTCTACATCTGGTGGTTTGCGTTCCTTTCAGGAGAAATATTCTACCTAATCATGTACATGTTGTAACATGTGCACTCAAAACGGAGTTTGCTTTGAAGCCAACTCCGAGGCGAGCTGAAGAATGAACCTTTGAAGCTCGCAGTGAACCCAGTAACGGCTAAATAGTCCAAAGTGCAATTCCGTTGATTACTCAAGCGTGGGAAGAACTGAAAAATGGATAACTTCTCGGACCTATTCCAAAACCTAATTGAAGCAAGCCGCAAACACGAGCAATACCGCGAAAAAGAATGCATAAACATGATTGCCAGCGAGGGGCTTAAATCTCCGGCAGTCAACCAGATGCTGTGTTTTTCGCATGACTTGGCACAGAGATACGCTGAAGGAGACAACGACAGAGAGGGACACGTCAAAAAACGTTACTATCAAGGACAGAAGTACATGTCCCAAATTGAAGACTGCTCAACGGACCTGATGAAGAGCCTCTTTAAAGCTGACTGGGCAGATGTTCGTTTGGTTTCAGGAACCCACGCGAACCTAGCCACCTTCAAAGGTTTGTCCTTGGCGTCAAAAAACAACAAGATGGTTGTCACACCACTAAGCTGCGGCGCCCACATCTCCCATGACTACACGGGCTTAGCGGGCAACATACTAGGTTTGGACAATATAAATCATGTTTACAACGTAGACGAATTCAACATTGACCCAGAAAAGTCAGCCTACGTCATACGAGCAGCAAAACCTGGCATCGTCACATTTGGCGGCAGTCTCTTCCTGTTTCCGCATCCCCTTAAAGAGTTAAAAGAGGTTTGTGACGAAGTTGGCGCGTACGTAGCCTACGACGCATCACACGTTTTAGGTTTAATAGCGGGCGGTCAATTCCAGGATCCGCTTCGGGAAGGAGCAGATTTCATCACTTCTTCAACTCATAAAACTTTTCCTGGACCCCAAGGCGGCGTCATATTGGGAAACCAAAACAGCCCAGCGTTGGAAAAAGCTGTGAAAAAAATCCAGTTCGCTATATTCCCACTTACGGCCTCAAACACGCATCTGGGCAGGTTACCAGCGCTGGGTGTGGCATCGTTAGAGATGAAACTTTTCGGGGCCGACCTTGCAAAGCAGATTGTGAAAAATGCACAGACTGCTGGGCAATACCTGTTTGAAAACGGCGTTAAAGTTCTCGCTGAGAAAAAAGGCTTTACTAAATCCCATCAAATCGCAGTTGACATCAGAAGTTTCGGCGGCGGTAACAAAATCGCACAGGACCTCGAAGACGCAAACATAATCCTCAACAAGAACCTTTTGCCCTACGATGACCAAAGCAGCAAAGAGGACCCTTCAGGACTAAGAATCGGTTTCCAAGACGTAACTCGTCGTGGCTTCAGAGAAAACGACGTCAAACACCTATGCAACCTCATGCTCGACGTCATAAAAGGCAAACGAAAACCCGCCGAGGTCAAGCAAAACGTAATGGCACTAAGGAAGGAGTTCAGCGGAGTGAAATACGGCTTCCAAAATATCGAAGAAGCCTTAAGCTACATAAAGAAGTCGTAGCACCCAATTCCTTCCAAAAAATTACGGAACGTCGCAAATTTGATTGCGAAAGCGAGAAAGCAATGCTAAATATTAATAAGCAAAACAGTTACATTTTGAAAACTGAAGAGTCATGGTGGATATTCTATTAATCTACATCATCATTACAGCGGCAGTTTTCATAGTAGTTTTTCTGTTGCTTCCAAGGTACGGTCCACATGCTGTTTCAAGATTAACATGCCCGAAATGCAAAAAACAGTTCAACTATCACTGGGTTCCAGGAGCCAGTTTCATCTCCCTCTATCGCGGAAACACGCGTCGATTGAAATGCCCCTACTGCCACGAAGTATCAACCTTTAACATTGCGACCACGAGAATTAGCAAGCAACAAGTCGCTGCCCTTAAAAATAAAACACCCAACAAAAGATGAAAACAAAACCGTTTACTTCTGAGAATATTTAATATCGCCGAGCGCCAATCAACTTAAATCACCAATTTGCTAAGCATATGAGGAGTTGGCTCAAAATGAAAGTTTTGTTAAACGATGGTTTAGAAAATGAAGGCCTGCAGCTACTTCAAAGCACCAATATAGAAACAGACACCCGGAAAAGAGACGGAGAAAGACTTGTCGCTGATATAGGCAACTTCGACGCGTTGATTGTGCGTAGCGCAACCAAAGTCACACGAGAAGTCATTGAAGCCGGCGCCAAGGGCAAACTCAAAATCATCGGCAGAGCAGGGGTAGGCTACGACAACATCGACGTTTCAGCCGCATCGGAATGCGGGATAGTTGTGAAATCCGCCCCCTACGGCAGCACCAACGCAGTTGCAGAATTGACCATCGGTTTAATGCTTGCCATCTCAAGAAAAACCCCCCAAGCCCACCAAACACTCAAAAACGGCGTTTGGAAAAAGGCAAAACTGAAAGGCAACGAGCTTTCCTACAAAACCCTAGGTATTTTGGGTTGCGGAAGAATAGGGCAAAAACTGGCTGAGATTGCACGGCGCGGCTTCGACATGGAAGTCATCGGCTTCGACATTAAGCCATGCTTTGAATCGGGGATAAAATTCATGACCAAAGAAGAGGTTCTAAAAAAAGCAGATTACGTGAGCGTTCATACACCGGGCGGGAAGGAAAAGGTTATCGGCGAAATGGAACTCGGCATGATGAAGCCGACAGCTTACTTGATTAACACTTCAAGAGGCAACAACATAGACGAAGAGGCACTGTACAGAGCACTGAAAGAAGGAAAAATAGCTGGCGCAGCACTCGACGTCTTCGTTGAGGAGCCCAAAGCCGAAGGCGCCGAATTCGAAACCAAACTCAAAGAGCTGGACAACGTGGTTTTAAGCAGCCATCTAGGTGCCTCAACCGTTGAAGCACAAAGGGAAACCTCGACAGAGATAGCCCGTGTAGTTTCAGGGTTCCTTCTGGGAGGCGACTTCTTAAACGCGGTTAACGCAGGCGAAAGCATCGAGCTTGAGGAAAAACCGGTCTACACCCTGTTCATCCATCACCGCGACGTTCCGGGAGTTTTCGCCAACATCGACAAAGTCCTAGCTGACAACGACATAAACATAAGAGCCAACTACTCGAGGCAAATCGGAAACAGTGGCTACGCCATCTCAGTGTACGTGCTCCACCAAAAAGTCAACGCCGAAATAATCGAGAAACTCAAAGCTATCCCCAACATCTGCAACGTAAAAGTCTAACCCAGAATTTAAACAGGCATATTAACAAGTTTTCTTTTTAAAGGTACCTATGCGACTGGGAGTTCTGTTTTCAGGCGGCAAAGATTCAACGCTTGCCCTATCCTATGGCAGAGAGAAGGAGGAAGTAGCTTGTCTCATAACGTTGTTATCTGAGAACAAAGAAAGCTACATGTTCCACACGCCAAACATCGATATCACAGAGCTCCAAGCCGAAGCCTTAGCCCTGCCCCAAATTGCGAAGACAACGCAGGGCGAAAAAGAAAAAGAACTCTTAGACCTCGAAGAAGCCATCGCAGAGGCAACACGAGAATTCAAGATTCAAGGCGTGGTCACAGGCGCGGTGGAGTCGGTCTATCAAGCGGAGAGGGTTCAACGCATATGTAATAAGATGGATCTTTGGTGTTTTAACCCACTTTGGAAGCATAATCAAAAAGCGCTACTAGAGGAACTTTTGGAAAAACGCTTCAAGGTGATTATCTCAGGAGTTTTTGCTTATCCCCTTGACGAAAAATGGCTTGGAAAAGAAATCGATACCCCCATTATAAACAGGCTGGTTGATCTCCAGCAGAAATACAGCATAAGTCCCTCTGGGGAAGGCGGGGAAATCGAAACTACGGTTTTGGATGCACCCGAATTCAAGAAGAAAATTGAAATCCTCGACTCGGCTGTTGATTACAGAGGGAATTCGGGGGTTTTCAGGATTAACAGGGCTCGGCTGGTTGAAAAATGATTTTAATCGTAGACATGAACTGCAAGAAGGATTCGCTGGGATACTTTGAGTTTGTACTGCCCATTGCTGCCGTCGTTGAGCCCCTCGACAACTGGATAGTAAGACATTATCTTGAAGTTACCAGCGAAGACCTAAGCCTATGCGGCGCCATCATCCTTTCAGGAACCCCCCTCATGGACAAAGCTACCCTAAGCCAGCCGGAAAAATTCGGATGGCTCAAAGAAACGGAGAAGGCGGTGCTGGGCATCTGCGCGGGCATGGAAACAATCGGCGTGGTCTACGGAATGAGTTTGACGCAATGTTTGGAAATCGGAATGACATCTATAAATGTCACCAAAGAAAACCCCCTTTTTTCAGCTGAGTTTAAGGCTTATTCTCTTCACAGCATCTGCCTGGAACTCACGGCTGATTTTGAAGTCTGGGCTAAATCCGCACTTTGCGTCCAAGTAATAAAACACAAGCGCAAAAACATCTGCGGTACACTTTTTCATCCTGAAGTCAGAAACCAAGAAATTATAAAGAAGTTCATTGAAAATCAAATCAATCGAAAATAAAAAAAAAGTTTGCGACCCACCAGTTACTTTCACGGCAGGCAAGGAAGCTCCATTTGGGGTAACAGAAACTTAATTACCGAGCAAACCTCACTTAGAATGTAGCTAGTTTTGTCTGTCTAATGAAGTGACTACTATATGGTAAACAAGTTACCGCTTGAAAAACTCAGAAACGTATGTCCACCCGACCTTATGCGGTGTGAATCAACCAAGGAACTTACTCCACTGACCGAGATAATTGGGCAAGAAAGAGCTGTTCATGTGCTAAAATTTGGTCTCGGGATAAAAAACCACGGCTTCAACATGTACGTGGCGGGCTACCCAGGAACGGGCAGAAAAAGCACGGTTAAAAGCTTTGTTGAAGCACAAGCCAAAACCCAGTCTGTCCCACCCGACTGGTGCTACGTCAACAATTTTGAAAATCAATATGAGCCGAAAGCCATTCAGTTGTCAGCGGGAAAAGGAAAAGAATTTCGAGACGACATGAAGAACTTTATTGAAAACGTTAAGACAGCGCTTCCTAAGGCTTTTGAAAGCGAAGATTATGCTGCAAAAAGAGATGCCACCATCCGAGGGCTAGAAGAAAAGAGGAAACAACTGATTGAGGAGTTAAATGTTGAGGCTCAAAGCGAAGGCTTCGTCATACAAACCACACCGATAGGATTTCTGCTTATTCCAGTCCTAGACGGCAAACCGCTCAGCGAAGAAGAAATGCTAGCGTTACCACAGAAAACAAAGGATAAACTGCAAGAAAAAAGGGAAAAGCTGGAAACGGAATTCAGGGTTACGATGCGTCAACTCATCGATATGGAGAGGCAAATTCATGACGCCTTAAAGAAGCTGAACAAAGAAGTTGCGCTCTACTCCATCGGCAACCTTTTGGAAAGAATTACAGAGAAATACCGTGGTCTCACCGAGGTGACAGATTACCTTAAAGCTGTGGAGAACGACATTCTGGATAGCCTGCAACAGTTCATCAGAAGAAGCCAAGGCGGCGAGCAGCAGGATCAGCTTCCTTTTCAATTGCCTTGGTTAAGAGAAGACCCGTACAAGAAATATGAAGTAAACGTTGTCATCGACAACTCGGAAACTAAAGGTGCACCCGTTATTATGGAGTCAAACCCGACGTACCCCAACCTTCTAGGCAGAACTGAGAAAGAGGCGCAGTTCGGAGCCTTAACAACTGACTTCAGCATGATCCGGGCGGGTTCAATCCACAAGGCAAACGGCGGATACCTAATAATCCCCGTTGAAATCCTGCTGCAAAACCCGTTCTCTTACGATGGCCTCAAACGAGACCTCAGAGACGGAAACATGACCATAGCAGAGCCTGAAGAACGCTACGGATTCCTAAGCACCAAAACGCTCAAACCCCAACCCATCCCGCTAACAACCAAAGTTATCCTTATCGGAACTCCTGACCTCTACCAAATGATGTTCGAGTTAGACCCTGACTTTAGAGAACTCTTCAAAATCAAAGCTGAATTCGACACGGTGATGGATAGAACCGAAGATAAAGTAATGCAGTACGCCACTTGGGTATGCACGATCTGCGATAAAGAAAACCTTAAGCACCTTGACGGAACAGGCGTCGCAAAACTTGTCGAGTTTAGCTCAAGAATTGCAGATGACCAATACAAACTGTCAACTCAATTTGCCTATGTTGCTGACGTAATTCGGGAAGCAAACTACTACGCTATGGAAAACAACTCCGAATTCATAACTGGAGACAACATCAAAAAAGCGATAGAAGAAAAAGTTTACCGCTCAAAACTCATCCAGGAAAAAATCCAGGAAATGATTAAACGCGGATTCTTCCTCATCGACACGGTTAATGAAAAGGTGGGACAAGTTAATGGCTTATCCGTCATGGGAATGGGCGACTTCGCCTTCGGAAACCCTTCACGGGTAACAGCAAGCATAGGCCTTGGCAGAGAAGGAGTTATTGACATTGAAAGGGAAGCCAAGATGGGGGGACCAATACATACAAAAGGCGTCTTGATACTCAGCGGCTACTTAAATGACAGGTACATCAGAGACAAACCATTAAGCCTCTCCGCAAGACTCGTTTTCGAACAGAACTACGAAGGAATCGAAGGCGACAGCGCATCAAGCACCGAACTGTACTCCATACTTTCCGCGCTCTCTGGATTGCCGATAAAGCAAAACATAGCAGTCACAGGCTCCGTTAACCAGAAAGGAGAGGTCCAAGCCATCGGCGGAGTAAACGAAAAAATCGAAGGCTTCTTCGAAGTTTGCAAGCTACAAGGACTCACGGGGCAGCAAGGCGTAATGATACCGGAAAGCAACGTGCAGAACCTGATGCTGAAAGAAGAGGTTGTTGAAGCGGTCAAAGACGGAAAATTCAACATTTACTCAGTCAAAACAATCGACGAAGGAATAGAGTTTCTCACGGGAACAAAAGCTGGCGAAATACGCGCGGACAAAACTTTCGAAGAGGCTACAGTCAACTACCTCGTTAACAAACAACTCGCCGAAATGGCTGACAAACTAAAAGAATACCCGCCGTTCGAAGCAAAGAAAAAAACCGAAGACTAACCAAGCCGTTACACAGGGAAGTTCAACGCTTCCTTTTTTCGTCACCTTCTAATCACCCGAAATTCATCAGAAATCCTGAACCTCACCCAACCGCAATTTCGGCGTAACTTATTTTGAATCGTTGCAAGTTAATGTTGTGATGTCTTCTCGTATTTGTTGATTCTGAATCATTATTTCCAGTTATCAAAGCTTATCTTGCCATCTGCACAACGAACTAGCGGGTACAAACTTGGCAGCTAAAAACCGCAGGCGAAAACGCACCAACTCCTTGGCAATTCTGCTTCTTCCGGCGTTAATTTTTCTTTTCTTCATGGGTTGGAGCATATACTGGACAGGCGACAAGAAAGACCAGAAACTCGCAGACCGAAAAGAACCGAAAAAAGAGAATGTAACTCTTTTACCCGCCATTTTCGAAGAAACAGAACAAATCAGAATTGAATGATGAAACAAACAAACGCTGTTTTCTAATCATTTGCAACTCTCAAAACGTGTTGTGATAGCGAAGCTTGCACGCTTGTTGTTGCAATTGCACAATCACAATTCCATTTATACCGCGCAAGGGATTGATTATCTTGCGAGAAATAGCCATCCAAGAGGTACACCCATGCTTGGCGGGTCACGGTCGAGCGAGACGTGGATTGCCAAAGCCTGATGAACAGGTGCTTCTTCTGATTCGCGTCTTGGATTGACGTGAGCGGTCCGCCAAGCCTGCTTTTAGTTACGGGCGGCGAAAAGATTAACCGTCTTCAGATATATAATTTATTAAGGATACACACAATGCTTCCTTTCGGGAAACAACTTGAGCTATAAAGGAAAAATGCATCCTTCCGTCAGCCAGGCAGAAATGGCGTTATTCAACGAATTAAGCAAGGCAGGGTTAACTACGGGCATGGTAACCCAGAAACCAATCATCCTGAAATTAACTATTCCCGACTTCTGCTGGATGAACAAACGCAAAATCGTTTACCTAGATGGCATACCCGTGCACTCAAGTGACAAGCAGCTTCAGAGGGACAGCGAAATTGACGAGTTGCTGGAAGCTCAGGGCTGGGAGGTCCTGCGAATTCCTTATCAACCACCCATAACAGCTAAGGGACTCGCGGAGATGATGACAAAAATAAAACATTTCCTAAACACAGATGAAGAAACATAGCGTTCAAAGAAGCAGGATTGATTGTAGGGCAAAGCCATAAAAACCTATTTATTTCTTAGAGAACACCCTTTTGCGAATGCTCCGGTAGTATAGTCCGGTCAAACCTTACTAAGACGTCTTACTAAGGGACTAAGTATAGCGGCCTCTCGAGTCGCGGACCCGGGTCCAAATCCCGGCCGGAGCACCAAAATCTCAATTTGGGCTTGTTTCACAAAATAAATCTCATTTTGGCTTTATGTTCAATCATCTTTTTTGAATTCGTCTAGCGCGCCGGCGTTACATAATAAAGGCACCAGGTAGCAAGCGAGGGCATAGGAGCTTTACGCTCCAACCCTTTTCCCTGGTTATTTTTGGTGTCACGTACACGTCGTAAGAACCAAATACAAACTAGTTTTTCGACCAGTAAGTTTATATGAATAATATTTCATATGAACTGCAATTCATGTTTTATTAGTGGAAGATGCAACGAAATGAAAAAAGGGCTAACAGAAATCTGCTATCGATTCTTCACCAACCTAGCCAACCCCACAAGACTAGCGGCCATCGAGCGACTTATGGAGAAGCCTATGAGTGTAAACGAACTAGCAACTGTACTAGGGCAAGAACAAAGCATGATCTCACACAACCTAAAACCATTGCTGTATTGCAACATCATCGCCATCAAAAAGGAAGGCAAAAAACACATCTACACAGTCAACGAAGAAACCATGCGCCCCATTTTTGGAGCCATCGAAAACCACGCTCAAAAATTCTGCCCCACAGGCGGAAAATGTCTAAGAGGAGAAAACACGTGATAAAACGAAATATCGTAAACATAAATGAAAATCTCTGCAATGGATGCGGCAACTGCATCCCGAAATGTGCGGAAGGCGCTCTTCAAATAGTGAATGGCAAGGCTAAAATAATCAAAGAGGGATACTGCGACGGTTTAGGCGCTTGTCTCGGGCAATGTCCTCAAGGCGCAATTACGATAACAGAACGCGAAGCAGAACCTTTCGACAAAAACGAAGTTCGCGAACACCTCAAGAACAAAACAAACTCCATACAATCCACAATCCAAACCAACTCGATGCCGCAAAAGTCCCAGTGGCCCGTAAAACTAAACCTTGCTCCAACGAAAGCTCCCTTCTTCGAAAATGCCAACCTGCTACTTGCTGCAGACTGCGCCCCAGTTGCATTCAAAAACTTCCACGAAAAACTGATGCCTGGAAAACGCGTCATCATAGGCTGCCCAAAATTCGACGACGCCAGAGCATACGCTCAAAAACTGGCCGAAATCTTCAAACAAAACAACATCGCAAACGTAACCGTTGCTCATATGGAAGTGCCCTGCTGTACTGGCTTAAAATGGGCAGTAAACAAGGCGCTTGAATTATCAGGAAAGCAAATCCCGGTTAAAGAGTATGAGATAAAAATTGGAGGCGAAATAGTTGAGCTTTAAAGACAAACCGATTGAAAAGAACCCTCAAACATGCCCGGGGCTACGAGACCTACTCCAGCCCAAACCCGCTTACATTAAGTGCCATGTTTGCGGCGGCGATCTGGAAATTTGGAGTGATGAAGACAAAACAGTGTGCCCCGACTGTGGAGCCGAGTGGAAACGTCCCGAAAAAACAGCCGCATGCTTAGAATACTGCCAGTACGCCGACAAATGCCGAGGAATAATCGAATCCCGGAAAAAATAAAATGTGGAGATAAATTGTTTGGTAAAAGTTCGTTTATCTAGATTCCTACGCGCGGCTTTCCGAGTTATAACACAAAGTATGGATTGAGGCCAGAACACCAATTTTTTCATTTAATGCCTGGTTTTCGCGGGGCTCACTTGTAGGCAAGGGTTGAACATTGTTCTTCTACGGTTCGGTTAAGCGTAAGTTCTGCCATGTTTCGGCTATAGTCCAGTATGCGTTTTGAACTGTCAAAAATCAAGCGCAGAACTGAAGCGACGTTGGGGTCTAGTTTCTTGCTTGACATCAGCATTACCAGTTCGTTTTCAAGCGGGACTAAGGAGTCGCGTTTCGAAATGAGTTTTTCCGCATCTTTGTAATCTCTCTTAAAGAGAGCTTTGATGGTATCATCGTAAGACTGTTGCGCGAGCAAACTGAAATCCACGAGTTGATTGTACACTTCTTCGTCAAGCGGATCTTTCACGAAAAGCGTTTCGTCCTCAAACAGTTTTTGAAGTGAACCCAGACTGTTTATTATATTCAACGCGTTTTGGGCTATACTTTCGATATCGTTTACGGCGATTCGGTAGAGAAGGAATTCTTTGGGCGTTTTGAAACCGAGTTCCCGATAGAGGTTTCGTTCTATGCCGTATTTAAGTTGGCGTACCACATACAAGCCGAGCCGGTTCACGTCGTTGTGGGCGTTTATTACTGCGTCAAACAAGGCGGTGTTTCGGTCTTTGAGGGCGGCGATGGCGTCTCTGTTTGCGGATAAGGCTACAATCGCCATCCTTCTGACGGCTTTTTCAATTGGAAACTCTGAATGTTTTATCAGGATTTGAAGGGTGATTTCATCTGATGTTTCATCGATTATTTCTGAACCAAGAAAGCTATCTCGGGCTAGGGTTTTTATTTCATTTTTGTATTTGGCCGCGTCCTGCGGGTTTTTAATGTGGACTCTTATTATGTCGGCGCCTATTGCATACAATGCTTTTATCATTCTCAGTGTTGACTGTATGGTTTCTTTGGAGTCGATGCTTATATAGTACTCTTTGGGTTTAGCCGCGTTTCCTCGACCTTCCTTTTCCTGGATTTTTCTCGGTACCAGCATCAGCGTGGAGTCTGGTTCTATGTTGAAGGCTATTTCGCTACCTCGTTTTAACTCGAGATCTATTACCCATTCCTTAGGGAGAGATATTATGTATGAGCCACGTCCTGTACATTGAACTCTTCTATAGCCTAAGTCTTTTTCAGCCAAAATCTTCGCCTTGATATATGTTTCATTTAGATAACATAGTTCATAAAGTACCATATAAATGATTACCAACAAAGTTATATAGAATACATGCTATTTTAGTGGGCTAACTCTTAAAGTAAAGTGATTAAAATGGCAGCAAACACCTGCAAAACAATCATGGAATGCGGTAAACAATCAAACGCCACCAAAAGCATTCTATGCACAAGCGATGTCGAACTGCACATTTTTATGCTCACTTGTCCACGCTAAAATGAAAAAATAGAGGCTTAAATTATGGTTAAAAGAATAATTGCAAAACAAGAAAACTGCATGGGCTGCGGACTCTGCGAAGTATACTGCACAGTCCAACATTCAAAATCAAAGGACATAGTGAAAGCCTACAACAGCGAACGCCCCAGACCAATAAGCAGGGTAAGAGTGGAACGAAACAATCCGGTTTCTTTCGCCATTCAGTGCCGACACTGCGAAGACGCACCATGCGTAACTGCTTGTTTGTCAGGCGCGATGCGCAAGGACCCTAAAACAAGCCAAGTTACGCACGACCCCCAGAAATGCATGGGTTGCTGGACTTGTGTAATGGTTTGTCCATACGGTGCCCTAATAATGGATAAGGAAGGACATGTGGTTGCGAAGTGTGATTTATGCCAAGGCTTTGACGAGCCCGCATGCGTCGCCAACTGCCCCAACGAGGCATTGGTTTTCAAAGAGGCGAAACACTGATGGCGAAGTACGTAATTTTGGGCGCTTCCGCGGCAGGCATTGGCGCAGTCGAAGCCATAAGAGAAGCAGACCCAGTTGGAACCCTTACCGTAATAACAGATGAAGCATGCTCCCATTACAGCCGCCCAATGATAAGCGACTTTGTAAGCGGAAAAGCAGACCTCAAAAAAGTCGATTGTCGAAACGAGGATTTCTGGAAAGAAAACAACGTGGAAGCAATCTTGGGCAAAAAAGCCACCGCCATAAATTTTGATGAAAAAATCGTCCAGCTTGAAGGCGGCGAAAAAATCCCGTATGAAAAGTTGCTTATCGCCACCGGCGGCAAACCGTTCGTTCCAAAGATGGAAGGTTCGGATAAAGACGGAGTTTTCACCTTCACAACCCTCAAAGACGCACAAATTCTAGCAACCAAAATATCTAGCATAAACGCTAAATCAGCCGTCGTCATAGGCGCAGGACTCATCGGCATAAGCGTAACCGAAGCCCTCGTGAAACGAGGCTTAAAGGTCACCATGGTCGAGCTACAAGACAAAATCCTAAGCCTGCTCCTAGATCCTAAAGGCTCAGACATCGTGGAAATGGTTGTACGAAAGGCAGGTGTCAACATCATCACTGGCCAGTCAGTTCAAAAAATTATTGGCAAACCAGACAATGATAGCGCAGTTGGAGGAGTAATCTTGACAAAGGGCGACCAGGTGCCCTGCGACATTGTCGTTGTAGCGATCGGTGTCGTTCCACGCGTTGAATTGGTGGCGGGAACAGCCGTGAAGACTAACCGCGGAATCGTAGTTGACAGTATGATGCAGACAAGTGTACCTGACGTTTACGCCAGCGGCGACGTAGCTGAAGCTTACGATTTCGTGCTCAATCAGAACCGTCTTCTGCCTCTTTGGCCGCTTGCTGTGTTAGAAGGTCAAGTTGCCGGGTGTAACATGGCAGGCAAGAAAAGCACCTATGCCGGCGGCACTAACATGAGCAGCCTCAAGTACTTCGGCATCCCCGTCGTCTCCGTAGGCTTAGCCAACCCCAAAGACGACCCGACACTGGAAGTTCTTGTTAAGAGTGATCCCGAACGCAACGTGTACAAAAAGTTGGTTCTCAAGAACAACGTCATCATCGGCATGACTCTGGTGAACTCTGTTGAACGGGCGGGCATACTGTTCTATTTGATGAAGAACGCGGTAAACGTGAAAAAATTGAAGCAGCAACTTCTGGAAGATGACTTCGGCTGGGCAGCGCTTCCAGTTACTCTGCAGAAAAAAATGAGAGTGGTGCAATAAGATGAATTGGCAAGATCAAAAAATAATCAATCCCTTCGGCGACGACAAAGACTTTTCAGGCTGCGCCATCTTCGCCATGATGAACACGGAACGGAAACGTTTCAGCTCAAAGGATCCCGTGCGGGCGATAACGAACATGCATGACCGCGGCAACGGTTTAGGCGGTGGCTTCGCTGTTTACGGCATTTATCCAGATTTCAAAGATTACTACGCTTTTCACATTATGTACCTGAGCAAAGACGCGAAAGAGCAAACCAACCGCATCCTCGCTTCGAAATTTGACATGATCTACGATGAAGAAATGCAGACAAAACCCGCAGATGTTCATAATCCTCCGCTGGTTTGGCGTTACTTCGTTCAACCCAAGAAAATCAGACCTGAAAACCAAAGCGAAGAGGACTACGTAATTGAAACAATCATGCGGATTAACTCGGAAACGGGAAAGGCTTTTGTTTTCTCAAGCGGCAAAGACATGGGTGTATTCAAAGGCGTAGGTTTCCCTGAGGATGTAGCAGAATTTTTCTGCCTCGAAGATTACCAGGGATACCTCTGGTCATGCCACAGCAGATTCCCCACGAACACACCTGGATGGTGGGGCGGAGCACACCCGTTCAACATACTTGATTGGACAGTTATCCACAACGGCGAGCTCTCATCATACGGCATAAACCGGCGCTACCTGGAAATGTATGGTTACAAATGCACCATGCAAACGGACACTGAAGTGCTGGCGTACGCGGTGGACCTGCTTATGAGAAGACAAAACCTGCCGATTGAAATTGTAACCCAAATTCTCGCTGCACCGCTTTGGAACGAAATAGACCAGATGAAACCCAAAGATGCACAGCTCCTCAGAGCAATGCGTCAAACCTACGGCAGCCTACTCATGAATGGACCGTTCAGCATAGTGGTTGCCCACCATGGCGAGATGATAGGGTTAACGGACAGAATCAAGCTTCGACCATTAGTAGCTGGCACAAGCGGCGACTACACATATCTGTCGTCGGAGGAATCAGCCATGCGGTTGGTTTCACCGCAGCTTGACAAGTTCTGGGCGCCAAGAGGCGGAGAGCCAGTCGTATGTCGACTCAAAAACAACCAGACCAAGACGGTTGAATTTCTGGAAGGGGGACAAACTCAATGAAAACTTACGTGATCCCCGAGTACATCGTTGAACGGGACCAAGACCGGTGCATTCGCTGCAAAGTATGCGTTAACCAGTGCACATACGACACCCACTCCTACGACGAAGAAACAGACACTATCTGCAGCAAAGAAGAGAACTGTGTTAACTGCCAACGCTGCGTAACCTTCTGCCCCACACATGCAATAACGATAAGAAAGAACTCTAATGCTAACCGAGAAAACGCCCACTGGACGCTGGAAGCGATAAGGGACCTCAAAAAGCAGGCTGAAAACGGTGCAGTCATCCTCACAGGCATGGGCAACGACAAACCCTACTACACTTTCTGGGATCGACTGCTGCTAAATGCTAGCCAAGTCACTAACCCATCGATTGACCCGCTACGTGAACCTATGGAGATCAGAACTTATCTTGGAGCGAAGCCTGACAAGCTAGAATTGGAGATGGAAAACGGGGAAGCAGTTCTGAAAACCAAGCTTGCTCCTCAACTTTGCCTCGACACGCCGATAATGTTTTCAGCCATGTCTTACGGCGCAATAAGCTTAAACGTGCATGAATCGTTAGCGAGGGCAGCTACCGAATGCGGCACCTACTTTAACACTGGAGAAGGCGGCTTAGATCAAAGTCTCTACAAGTACGGCGCCCACACAATCGTTCAAGTCGCATCAGGAAGGTTCGGAGTCCACCCCAAATACCTTAACGCTGGTGCAGCCGTGGAAATCAAGATCGGCCAGGGCGCAAAACCAGGCATAGGCGGACATTTGCCGGGCGAAAAAGTAACCGAGCACGTCGCCAGAACACGCATGATACCCACGGGAACAGATGCACTCTCACCTTACCCTCAACACGACATCTACTCAATCGAAGATCTGCGCCAACTGATCTTCGCACTTAAAGAAGCAACAAACTACACCAAACCCATTTCAGTCAAAATCGCCGCGGTCCACAATGCAGCAGCCATCGCAAGCGGCATGGTTCGCGCCGGAGCCGACATCATCACCCTGGACGGTGTGAGAGGAGCAACTGGTGCGGCACCCAAAATCATCAGAGACAACGTGGGCATACCCATCGAGTTGGCTATTGCACAGGTAGATCAACGGCTCCGCGAAGAGGGCATCCGTAACAGGGCATCCGTGGTCGCGGCAGGCGGCTTCAGAAGCAGCGCTGACGTCTTCAAAGCCATAGCGCTTGGCGCCGACGCAGTGTACATTGCAACTGCAGCTTTGATAGCTATGGGTTGCACAGTCTGCCAACGCTGCCACACAGGAAAATGCCCATGGGGTATCGCTACAAGTGACCCCTGGATCAGCAAACGCATCAACCCCGACATCGCTTCCAAACGGCTCGTTAACCTCCTAAACAGCTGGAGCGTTGAAATCAAGGACATGATGGGCGGAATGGGAATAAACGCCATCGAAAGCTTACGAGGCAACCGACTTGCATTAAGAGGCGTCGGGTTGAGCCGAACGGAACTGAAGATTTTAGGCGTTAAAATGGCCGGAGAATAAAACATGCTTGAACAAAAAAACAAAGTTGAAATCGACTCAAAATTCCAACAATGCATGAAACAAGAAGGAAACGTACTAAGAATCGACGCTGAAGGGGTATACTACAGGGATTTAAATGCCCTTCTTAGACAGGCAATCTACCTAAACGTGGAACGAATTGAAGTGCACAACGTCTGCGGGCAACGCTATCTGGGAACTGACCTTGATACAGATATGCAAATCGATATTTACGGAACTCCTGGAAACGACCTTGGCGCCTTCATGAACGGACCCAAACTGGTGATTCATGGCAACGGGCAGGATGGGTCTGGCAACACGATGAACGAAGGACAAATAATCATTCATGGGCACGCTGGAGATGTAACGGGAAACTCGATGAGGGGTGGAAAAATCTTTGTCCGAGACTACGTCGGCTACAGAGTCGGCATACACATGAAAGAGTACAAAACCAAGATTCCCCAAATAGTCATCGGGCAGACGGCAGGCGACTTCCTAGCTGAATACATGGCAGGCGGAGTAATGGTCATTCTAGGCTTGAACCTTAAGGAAGGCGAAAAATGCAAAGCTAAGTTTGTCGGGACAGGAATGCACGGCGGAGTCATTTATGAACGCGGCGAAATCCTTGAACCAGTCAATGGAACCAAAACGTTGGAGGCTGGCAAACGCGATCTTAAAACGATTGAAGCCCTCGTAAAAGAGTACTGTAGCCACTTCGGCGCTGACCCAAATCAAGTCATGGCACATAAATTCATGAAGATAATGCCTGTTTCAAAGAGACCCTACGAGAAACTATTTTCCCACTGAACCCTTTTTTTCAAAATCTTTTAGAATCGTTTTTTTCCATAAGTCCGTAACCCACTCGCAGTTTGATTGGTATCACTGATAGGTACAGAGACAGACGGAGGTGGTCCCTTTGCAGTACGTTGACAGAGGGTTAGATTATTGCTATGGCCTAAGAAGACAAAAATCGGCAACTTTTCTAAAATCCTAGGGGTTACGGATTAATGGTTTTTTTATTTTATTCTTGCTAATTCTCGCTATGAAGATCGATTCCTATGTTCTTGACAAGCCTTTCCACATCTTCTTTGCTCATCCATTCTGTCTGCAAGTAACTTAGGATTCGCTTATCGCTCAAACCCAGCCTCTTAGCTTCTTGCACCGTGTACCGGTAGGCTTCTACTTCAGTCGGCCTGTCTACATACTCATACCCAGCCTTAAACAGTTCTTCCCCATCCAAATGTTGCTTGACGTGGCACAGTTCATGCACAACATCAAGGTAGATGTCGGTTTTGTCTCCGCTGTTTAGGTAAGTCTTGTTAACCATTAAATGCCCGTCGTTGTCGTTGACGCCCATGTACCCAAACCAGGTAAATTCTACTCTTAAGTCCCCCAGTACTTCGTCAGTCTTATCCCCGAAGATGCCGCGCACAGCCTGAGATTTTTCGAATCCCTTAAAATAATCCATAAACATAGCGCTTGAAGTTCCTAAGCGAAGTATCTTCGTCAGCCTTAGCTTTCTCATTATCCTGAACATGGTCCAAGCGATGTATTCTCTCCATGGAGCCGCCAAATCTATGCCTCGCTTTCCCAATATGCAGAAGCAGTATTTGAACGCTGACAAACTTGAGCACAAAGCGCCGACCATGGCAAGCAAGATCAATGTGGAAAACTGGCAAATCATAAGGATAAAATTCTTAAACACTTTGCAGCAGAGAAGGAAAGGTGTGGGGTTGATGAAGCCGAAGACGCGAGAACCCGATTGGATATGGCTCTAATGAATACTACAATTTCTTGTTCTCTCAAGTTGAAGTTAGAACTCAAGCTGCCTGAGTCAGCCGCTCAAGACATGTTCAACAGCCTCAATAATCAACCGCGACTTAAGCACCCATGAAGTCGGTTAACGTCAGGTTTTCGGATGGAAGTTCAGCGGTGCCTAACATAAAGGACGGGTGTTTCTCTAAGGTTACTTCCCGTGTGTACGTGGTTTTGCTGAAGGATAAAACTGTGTTTGCTTTAGCACAGGTTATTTCTTGAAGCTGCATGTT
>Ga0326727_10004897_pt1 | contig 39153 bp, 33 predicted proteins | sample MB2enrmetagenome_FD_207643 | JGI IMG/M metagenome (GOLD analysis project Ga0326727, IMG submission 207643) | Lab enriched peat soil microbial communities from McLean, Ithaca, NY, United States - MB29MY | ecosystem: Environmental > Terrestrial > Soil > Wetlands > Peat | place: USA: New York...
GACGACAACTGGCTTATTGTCGTGCCGGCGTTGCTCACGTTGATCCTGGAGAGCAGCGAGAAGTATGAGCGGTAATCGTTTGATAGCACATAGTTTACTACAGAGAGGTTCTGCACACCGTTTGAGAAGGGGCTTGGGGTGCCGAATGCCTGCAGCTCGGACTGCGCCGGGGACCTCAGGTGGCCGCCGCATATGGGCACTGTATCGCAGGTGTTCTGCAGGCAATTTGTTATCGTCGTTGATGTTATGGTAGCGTTGCATACGTATGATGTCTTGGTCATTGGGTTGTATATGCCTGTCGCCTGCAGGCAGTTGGTGAGGTTGGCGCTGCTGTACGCCTCATAGGCGCTCATCGTGGAGTTCAGGTAGCTTATTGTAGCCGCGCTGGGCCGGTAGTTGACCACAAGGAATGGGGTCAGCACGCCCTGTATCGTGCTTGTGTTTGTAATGATCGAGTATTTCGCGCTCTGGTTCGCTATCACTATGTAGTTGTTGCTCCCGGGAAGCTTCATTATCACGTAGCTGTTGCCGTTGAGGAGCTGGTTGCCGAAGAACGTGGAGCCGCTTATCGTCGCGTTCGGGATATAGTTAGAGAGGTATGCGGTCAGCCCCGAATTTGCGGGAGGGGAGAAGCTTGTCAGGTTGAGTGCAGACTGCGTTAGGTTGATGCTCTGCGCGCCTGCGAGCGCGGTCATTGCAACAAGCAGGATAACAGCAAAAGCGTATAGGTTCTTCACTGCCGCACCAAAACAACTGACACTAAATATTATATGGCAAGGTTTATAAATATGCTGAATGGCGTAGTATTATGACGACGATATTCACTTTTGGGCGCGGATTCGGGGACGCGGTGCATGGATACCGCTCCTGGAATGATAAATAAAATAAATGAAGGCTCAAGCGAGCCTTCCCGGCCTTTGATTAAACTTTCGCTGAAAGTTTAATGCGCCTGCGCGTAGAGCTGCTGTATGAAGCTGTTTCCTGCCTGGACGGTCTGCGCCGCCGTGTATCCAGCCACAAGTATCTTGTTGTTGCCTTCCGCCTGCACTACTGGGTTTGCCGTCGACGGTGTTATAGATACGTTGTATGAGTTCTGGACCTGCTGCGAGAGCGCGTTTACGTAGCCGCTTCCTATCAAAATCAGGTTGCTTCCCGGGCTTGCCGCCGTGTCTAGCACTACGAGCGGCGTTGTGGTGAGGTTCTTCAACCATACCGGCTGGTATGCCGCAGCCACTGAGGGTGTTCCAGTCAGGTTGGCTATCCCGCTTACGCCGTAGGTCGTTCCCGGGCCCAACTTTATGCTCGCGTTGACAGGGCCTATGGAGGCGTTGGCTATGTTAGTTGCCTGTCCCACTGTGTACGGGCCATACAGGTTGTAGCTCTTTGCCGCCGCGACAGATGTGTTCGCGTTGCCTACCGTGAACTGCAGCGTGTCTACAGCCTTTGCAAGGTTTAGGGTGACTACGGATGGTGTTATGGATACCACCTTGCTTCCCCTCTCTGTCCTGAACCCTTGCGGCACTGAGATTGCTGTTCCCTGCGATGATGGCGTGTAAGTAACGTTGTTCTTTGTGCCGGAGTTCGCCTTGGTCGATGTCATCACCGAGTAGTTCAACTGGAACGTCGGCTGCCCGACTATTCCCGCGGAGTTGTTGTCTATGCCTATGCTTATCGCATCTGTTGCGGCTGTGTTCGTCGGTACCGCGACCTCACCTATCTTGAGGTTGTAGTACTGCCCTACTGCAGTGCCTGCCACGTTTGAAGTTGCAGAGAGAGTGGTTGCCGTCATGGTGAGTGTGTTCGTAGGCTGCCCGTTCTGCTGGTTGTATATCACTGAGTTGCCTGACAGGTATGCTGCACCGCTGTAGCTCTTTCCCGCCTGTGTGTATGTCAGCACTGGCTGGTCTACGCTCGCCGCACCTGTAGACGATTGCCCTACAGCGGTAAGCTGGGCCAGTAGCACTGAGTTGGCGTTCGCGCCGGCGGAGTAGCTGGTGACGTTCTGAGGGTTCCATGCATATGCGTTTATGGTCAGAGCTCCAGGCAGTGCCCTGCTCAGCTGTATGCCTGTTATGTTGTAGAAGCCGAGAAGGGAGGTGGCTTCCAGCATCGAGTTGGCCGCTGTGGATCCGCCAGCCTGGCTTGCAGAGTTGGATGTGAAGGTTACAGACACTGTAGTCGGCGATGAGCTGGGCGTTGCGGCATAGGTCGTTGCCGCATACGAGGCTACAGTGTAGCCGGTTACCAATGCGGTGAGCGGCTGTGTTGTTGTCACCCATTGCCCTGCGCCCACTGAGTTCGCGCCCTCATAGTCAAGGGTTATGAAGTTTGCTGTCCCGAGGCCGCTCTCAAGGGCGGTGTTCGCGTAGCCTATGTCTGACGAGGTGCCAAGGGATGTGCCGGTTGCTATGGCCTCTATAGAGTTTGCTGTCCTTGTACCTCCTGAAATCGAGTTAAAGGTCTCCAGTGCCGTTACTATTATTGATGTGCCTAACGGTTCATTGCCTACTAGCCCGATGGCGGAGATGTTGTAGTAATTTCCGCAGATTGTGCATGTCTGCGTGGCTGTGCTTGTGAAAGAGAATGTCTGTGTCTGTAGGAGGTTGGCTGTCTCTACGCCGCCCGAACCGCCGGTGCCGTATGCCTTTATAGCATTGCCGGAAACCGTAACCGTCAGCGGATTTGTCGCCGATATCCAGCTGGTCGTACCGGATAATGATACCACCAATGTGTTTACGGCCATATCGTTATATGGGGGTATTGTGTTGTAAGTGCCTGCGGAAGATAATGTTGGAGGCACAACCTGTGCCAAATAGCTGTTTGCTACCGAGAATGACCTTCCGCTTATCCCTACTCCGTCTTGCATCGCGTTACCCGTCTCCGAAAGCTCGAATGGGGTCAGGTCGTAGACTACGCTGCTGGCTGTCTGGCCTACGTAGCTGAATGCAGACGGTATCTGGCTTGTGACCGTCAATTCCTCAGCCGGCTCTGTAACGTTGGTTATCGCGAGTTTTGCCGCGGATACCATTGTTCCCAGGTTCGTGTAGGCGAATGGGCCTACGTTGGATGACTGTACAGTCACCGGGTCGAAGTTGCCCGCACCAAGAGTCTCTCCTACAAATGTGACCTTGTACTTCTGGGGGCTCTGGATGAATACCAGGCTCTGTCCTATGTTAAGGGTCACCGGTGTTGCATTATAGAGTATAATGCTCTGCAGTGCCTTTGCTGGCGCACTTGAGGAAGTGGTGTTCGTCCAAAGGAGGCTCGCTATCCAACCAGGGTTTGTAGTCTGGTTGTATGCCTTTCCGCTGACAATCGGGTATACGTTAGTGTATAGCTGCAACTTTGCCCACTTCTGGTATGCGTACAGTCCTGCGAATGTCGCGTTCACGTTGACGTAGACTGTGTGTCCGGTTACGTTGAACTTGGTTGTGGTGCCCGGAGTTAGCGATGACTGGTTTGTCAGCGCGCCGTTGTAGTACACTGCTACCGATGCAGTGCTGATGCCGTTGCTGTTTGGCTGTCCAAGGTCCTGCAATGTGACTGTCCATGGGGTCGATGTGATGTTGTGGCCTACGTATATCGTCTGCAGTGGCGCCAGTGCGGATGCAAGGAAGAGGCTTCCTCCCTGTATCGTCGTAGTTGACGTCACAGTGGAGCCGAGACCTCCCGCAACCGTGTTTCCTGGCGGGGTTGCGTTTATTATTGTGTAGTTGTTTCCAAGTAGCCTTATCTGGGCGTTTATCTGCTTAGCGTTGCTTGGTCCGGAGTCCTGTATCGGGTTGTTGAATACAGCCTGGTATGCCCCTCCTGCGTCAAGCAGTTGGAACTGGTTCACCTGGGATCCTGCCGATCCTTGGTTGAATACAGGGAATCCTGTTATCCAGAGGTATGTTGTCTCGCCGCTGCCTCCGAAGTTGCTCAGAAGCGTCGGGAGCTGCGCGGATGTTATCTGCATCAGGTTGTCGTATGTCGTGGATGAAAACCCTGACGAGAATGATACACCTCCGCCGTTGGTGCTCCCTGTCACTGATGTCTGGAATGGCACCTGTCCTGCTGCTGTGTACGGGCTTGCCGTAGGCGACGCAGTCAGGGATGTGGTCTCCTGGAATGAGTATTGGCTTGAACCCTGCAGGAACTTCGAGTACTGCGGCGAGTTCAGTATGACAGCGCCGTTGAGCACTGATCCTATCAATGCGCCGAATACATAGGATGATGCCGTTGATGCGACACCTCCGCTCTCGTTCAGCCATACCTGCTGGTTTGACAGCGCGTATGTCGGGCTCGAGACAGAGACCTTGAGCACCTTGTTCGCCTGTGTCTGGTTGACAGTTGCTGTCACAGGGACGCTCGTGTATGCGAGGTTTCCGATTGCAGCCGCAATGTTTGCCGCGACTACTCCGTCGGAAGGTTTTGCCTGGGATCCTATTACTATCTGGACTACTGGTTGCCCGCTGTTGCTTATTATCGGGATATTCTGGAATGTTATCGGTCCTGCGAACGCAAGTCCTACTCCTAACAATGCCGCACCTGCTACCACAGCTGCGATTCTCTTTGCATTTAGAGTTTTCATATTCTCACTTTAAACGTGTGTGAATATACACCAATGAAAAGTATTTAAATACATAGGTTATGTCTAATAGTTTTTTTATATATAATCCTTTATACTACGTTGATTGTCATACACCCCCCCTTTTATCAACGCCGGCCTCGAGGTTAAACTTATGCCCATAGGCAGGAATCGGGAGAGGGGCTTTGGCCTGGTCAGCATCTTATCCGAAATATCTCTTCTTCAGGAGCTTTGCCACAGTAGGCCTCAGGTTGGTGTACACCGTGCTGTATGCGTGATACGTTAGAAGCGGCACCGCGAATGTGCAGCTCCTGCACAGGGTATCGCCATTCATCCTGTACCTGCCGGCCTTCACCTTCCTGAACTCCGGCGATGCGGTTATCTCCTCGTAGCTTTGCTTCAGCAGGTTGCCCAGGACGTGCCTAAGCCCGAAGTCGTTGCAGCAGAGGGCTACGTCGCAGTTGGGCAGCAGCACGAATTGCGGGTTCTCGAGCTTGTAGCAGTTGAACATGCCGCGCAGATGCCTTCCGTGCGCTGTCGGTCCGAGCCCAGCCCGCTCATTGTCCACGAAGTCGTCGCCCATCGTGACTGTTTCGCCTATGGCGATGTTCTGGAGCGCGAGCGAAAGCACATCCTTGTATTCCTGCGTGCTTGCCGGTATCTTGGTGTTGCCCCTGTTGTCCGGGAGATGGAGCGTGAACCCTATGAGCTTGCACTTGGCCAGCCTGTGGACGTCCTCGGCATGCATGCCCACAAGGGTAGAATAGACCTTTACCTTGAAGCCCTTAGATACTGCGGATTCCACCATGCTTGTGCAGTCGCTGTTCAGGAAGGGCTCCGAATAGCCCGAGAAGATTATGTGGATGTCTTTCGGCAGCTTTGCCAGCACGGCGTTGAAGTCCTCGAGGCTCAGCCTCGGCTTGCCCTTGTAAGCCTTCCTATAGGCATCCTGCGGGCAGAAATGGCAGTCGTTCGAGCAGCTTGACACAGTGGTGATCTCCAAAACTCTCATTTTAATCCATCCTTAGAGAAATCTCTTTATTCTTTAGTATTGTATTATTAGGTGATATGGATTTATAAGGAGATACTGCGATTTAAGAAGGCCCATGCGGCTATGCGGATTATCTTGGGCATTGAAAGGCCAGGCGCAAAAGGCAGGCCTCAAGGTGGGGCTATTAATATGATATATAATGGTATATTTATGCCGAAAGGTAGATTAGAATGAAAACAAAGGCAGGGCAGGTGGAGATAAGCATAGTGATTCCGGCGCTGAAGCCCCCTGTTGAGCTGGTAGGCGACCTCCATAAGCAGACTTTCAAGGATTTCGAGATCGTGATCGGCGGGGGCGACTCCATACCGAAGGGGCTGAACGACGGGATCCGGCGCGCGCGGGGGCGCAAGATAATATTCCTTGAGAGCGACGTGCGGGTCCTCGACAGGAGATGGCTGGAGAGGATGAACGCGCTATTGAATGCGCATGATATAGTGAAGGCCGACCAGGTCATACTCCAGGACCCGCTGCCCGAATCGTACAACAATCTCGGGATCTCGTCGAGGATAGCAAAGGAGACGCTCTTCAACGAGAGCTACAGGCATAGCGAGGATGTTGAGTGGTTCGAGCATCTGCGCAGCAAGGGCTACAAGGTCGTGCGCGCGAGAGGCCCGGTAGTCTGGCACTTCAAGAAGGTCAATGTGCACAAGCTGGTGTCTTGGAGCTTCGAGATGGGCGTTGCCTTTTCGCGCATTGCATTATCGTACAAAAATCCGGAGATAAACTTCAAGCGCATGTTTTTGTCGAAGGCATACACCTTCGGCGGCGAGTTTTTGATGTTATGCGGCGAGATATGGGGCATTTTTGTATCCGTATTTAAAGGGGAGGTTAAGAAACATTAGGTGCTTATATGGAGGATATGATTCCGGTTGCGATATTCGCCGTCATGGTAGTCTTTATTGCGTTGGTGATAATTCTTGCTGTTAATGCGCCGTGCAATCCGATTCCGGTGAAGAGTCTGGTTAACCCTACAAACGGCACGTTCAGGCAGGCGCCCAAAGGGTATGTGTGCAGGCAATAAGGAACTTTGGGCAGGGTTGATATGCGCAGGTCAGGCCCTATAGGATTCCATCATCTTTGCCAGTCCCTCCCTTACGCCTATTTCCGGCGCCCAGCCCAATGCAGATATCTTGCTGTTGTCTGCCCCTCTCCTCAAAGGATCGTCTTTTGGGAGCTCACTGTATACAATCTCGGATTTTGAGCCAGTAACCTCTATTACTGTTTTGGCCAGCTCCACTATGCTTAGCTCCTTGTTAGTGCCTATATTGTATATTTCGCCGGGCTTTCCCTTTTCTATAAGAAGCATTACAGCATTTATCGTGTCAGACACGTATGTGAAGGAGCGCGTCTGGCTGCCTGTGCCGTAGACAGTTATCGGCTCGTTTGCCATCGCCTGCTTGATGAACCTGTCGATGACCCTGCCGTACATGTCCCCGCCGCGCATCCTTGGCCCGTAGGTATTGAAGAACCTTATTATGATGCTTTCAAGCCCGTACTCCGCCTCGTACGCCTTTGTGAGCGTCTCCCCGAATATCTTGCTTTCGTCGTACGGTGCCCTTGAGCCCAGATGGTTCAGGTTGCCCTTATAGGTTTCGGGAGTGGGCACCACATCCGGGTTGCCGTAGACCTCAGAGGTCGATGCGAATATGTATCGCGCCTTTTTCGCCAGCGCGATCTTGATAAGGTTGCTGCTGCCTAGCGAATTTGATAGTGCGACCTCGACAGGGTATTTCTCCCACTCGGCCCTGCTAGCCCTGCTCGCCATATTCACAACCAGGTCAAGGCCGCCGGTTATCGATATCTCGTCCGCGGTTATGTCAGCCTTGATGAATCCTATCTTGTCCTTCACGCTTTCGAGATTTGACATGAGGCCGCTTGAGAGGTTGTCGACCACTACCACGTTGTGCCCCTTTGCTATCAGCAATTCCGTAAGGTGCGAGCCCAGGAACCCGGCGCCGCCTGCGATTAGAGTGTTCATCATAACCTACCAAGTCCGTGATATTCGAAACCCAGCCTTTCGGCCTCGTCCCTCTTTATTATTCCCCTTGTGTCTATTATCAAGGGATTCTGGGCCATCAGGGATTTTACCCTCTTAAGGTCCATCTCCCCGTATGCTTTGTGGTCGGTCATGATGAGAAGCACCTCTGCGCCTTTTACAGCCTCGTAGATGTCTCTGGTAGTGCCGCTTACCGATCTCACATAGGGGTCTGAAAGCCTGACTGTTGCGCCGTCCGCTTTCAGCATCTCGTTTATCTTTAGCGAGGGGGCGAACCTGGTATCGTCGGTCTCGCCCTTGAATGCTACTCCGGCTATCGCGACCTCCTTTGCGTTATTCCTGAATTCCTTCACCATGAGGTAAACATGCGTAGGCATATGGTAGTTGACCTCCTTCGCCGCATCGACTATTTTCAGCTCCAGCCCCTTTTTCGCCATGTTTGCCTTGAGTATGAACGGGTCCTTGTTCAGGCATGAGCCGCCTACGCCTGGCCCGGGGATCATGAGCCCCGCATTCCTCGCATAGTCCTCCTTCGCCGCCTTCAGCATTTCCAGCACGTCGACGCCCGCCTTTTCGCACATGAGCGCAAGCTCGTTCGTTATTCCGAGGAATGCGAACCTCGCGTAATTGTCAGTCATCTTTACCATCTCTGCGGTCTCCGGGTTCGAGACGCGGATTATCCTGCCGCCCATGACCGATGCGACCTCAGAGTATATTGAGAGGCTTCTCTCGTCAGAGGCGCCCACTATGTTCGGCAGTGTCTTGAAGTCCCTTATCGCCTGGCCCTCCACCATCCTTTCTGGCGAGAACACAACGCCCACGTCCTCGGGCACGGCGTAGCCCTTTGCCCTAAGCGCCTTCACCAGCCTCTCTGAGGTTGTGCCCACGGGCACCGTGGATTTCAGGGCGACTACGTCGCCCTTCTTGATGTTGCCGCAGACGATCTCTATCGCAGAATCAAGGAACGAGTAGTCAACGTCCTTTGCCCTCTCGTCGTAGGGTGTGCCCACGGTGATTATCTTGACATCAGAGTCTGACACATCCGCAGGGTTTGGGCTGAATCGCAGCCTGCCGCTGCCCACCGCCTTGCTTAACGCCTCATCCAAGCCCGGCTCCGAGAGCACGGGCTCCCCAGCCTCGAGTTTTTTTATCCTTGAGGCGTCGATGTCGAACCCTATGACATCAAGCCTCTCAGCCAGAAGGGCGGCTAGCGGCAGACCGACATAGCCCAACCCTATTATCGCTACCTTCAAGAACATCGCCAAACATCATTGCGGTGAGATGACGCTCCTCTTCCCTGCGAGGAAGTTCTCGGCATGCAGGTACGACTCTATGGTGCCCACATCCCAGTAGTAGCTGAAGCTGCCCAGGTGCCCGTAGAGCTTTCCCTCCTCGGCGAGCCTTGGCCAGAGCTCCAATTCGAGCTTGAATTTCCTCGGGGTCAGGTACTCCCGCCTCCTCTCCATGAATCTCTTGTCGAGTATGTATATGCCGACAGCCGCAAGCGACGGAAGGCTCTTGATCTCCTTCGGCTTCTCTATGAACCTCAACACCCTGCCATCCTTGTCCAGTTCGGCAGACCCGAGCCTTTTTGCATCCGCCTCGTTCTCCACGTTGAAAAGGGAGATGGTAGCATCTGCGCCCTTCTCCTTGTGGAATTTCCACAGCTCGTTGACAGAGAAGTCGGTTATCAGGTCGCCGTTCATTACGACTACATCCTCGTCCCTGTTTATCTCTTCCATAGCTATTGCGAGGTCACCTCCAGTCTCCCAGCCGAGCGCCTGCACCACCTTTACGTTTTTGGTCCCGGTCTTTTCCAGGTAGGTCTCCATGGTGTTTATCTGCTTTGACGCCACGATATAGTGCGTATCGATTGGGAGTCCCGCGAGGTTTTCAAGCAGGTAAGAGAGGACCGGCTTGCCCTTCACCGGCAGGAGCAGCTTTGGTATATAGTGTGAGAGCGGTGCCATCCTTGTGCCGGATCCCGCAGCGAGTATTATCGAGTACATATTATGCACGGTATGAACTTGGGTTTACTTATATATATAGTTTATGTTTATTGCGATCAGACCTGGGCCATCCGTTGGACGGTATGGATGGGTGTTGGCTCACTCCTCGCTGTATTGCGTGCGCATCACGAACTGATGCGGCCTGGAGCCGTTCCTATTGTAACTGCCATTTGGGAAAAGGCCGCTGTCCTCAAGCGCCTGGCTTACGTACGGGTGCAGGTCATTGTTAAGCCTGCTTAACCATACAAGTTTGGAATGCTGCATGTCCGTCCTGAGATTGCCTCCCTTCACGTCCATAACTATAGGCAGGACTATGTCGTGCGTCACGGAACCCGCCTTGCCGTTCTCGTCATCCCTGGCTCTTTTGAAGATTAGTGAATAACTGCCGATGGGCGCGCCCCTGACGGCCGCGACAATTCCCGTTTCGCTTTCTACCTTGCTTGCGGCTATATCCTCGAATTTTCTTCCGTCGCCCAAAAGCACCCCGCCGCCGATAAAACAGAGTTTGTCCTTCAATGGCCAGCTTGTTCTGAGGCCCATCAATATCCCTTCATCCGCAGTCACAATGCAGTCTATGCAGAACCTGCATGCCTGCCCCCTTACCTCCCAAAAGACTTGCGGTGCCAGGATCTTTGGCTGCGTGGGGCAAGCTGCGCCTGCCGTAACCCGCAGGGTCGAACTTATAGCATTAATTGAAGGTGTAGGAACTCGTGCCTCTCTTTGTTTTTCTGCCATTTTATCGCGCTATAATTGCGGGTCAGGAGATATATATACCTAACTGCCATCAACGCTTATCGCCGTTATGCGCCCTCTCATCCGGTTTTTATCCGCAGGTTCCTGTCAACCTTGCCGGAATCGGTAAGTGATTTGTAGTATTTCGTTGACCAGAACCTGTCCTCCTGGAACTTCTCCTTTGTGAGGCCGAATTCCTCATAGCCCTTTATGAGCTCCTTTATCCCGTCCCTGATCGAATATTTTGTCTTGAAGCCCAGGACCTTTTCCATCTTTTCAAAGCTTACCCTGTAGGACCTGTTGTCATTGCCCCTGTCCCCGTGCACTATCACAGAATTCGGGAGCGCCTCCTTGACAGCCTCGGCAAGCTCGTTTATCCTGTACGATCCGCAGCCCACGCCGAAAACCTGTCCAGATACCTTGGATGGGTCGGCAGCCAGCACATCGATGTAGGCCCTTGCGACGTCCTCTATGTGGACGACTGGCCTCCAGTTCATCCCGTCCCCCACGACGTTTACTTTTCCCTCGGTATATGCGAACCCCGCAAGGCAGTTGAGCACCATGTTGACCCGCATTCTCGGCGATATGCCAAAGCACGTCGCGTTGCGCATGCATGTCACCGCGAAGTCCTCCGATATCATCTTTGAGAGCGCGTATTCTGAGTAGAGCTTCGACTTTGCATACCATGTGACCGGCTCAGCACTTGATTCCTCGTCTAGCAGCTCGTCTCCTTTTATTCCGTATACAGAGGTGGATGAGGCAAAGATGAACCTCTTGACGCCATTTCTTCTCGCCTTGATCGCAAGCTCGAGCGTTGAGAGGTAGTTGATGTCCATCTGTATGTCAGGCCATATCCTTCCGTCAGGATCGTCGACAAGCCCGGCAAGGTGTATCACCGCGTCGATGCCCTTGAAATCCGCATCAGAAATGTCCCTGATGTCCTTTGTTATCTGCCTTATGCCCTTGCTAGATTCGAACGTGTCTCCCCTTCCGAAGACCTCCTCGGGGAAGTAATTGCAGTCATAGCCGACGACTTCGTGTCCGCTCTTCAGAAGGTCGTGGACCATTATGTACCCTATATACCCATGATTTCCGGTTACAAGGCAGCGCATGATTTCACCCTTAGGTTGCATTATGATTATTAAGAATCACGTACGCATAATATTTTAAAATGCGTATATAAATAGGTATGTGGATTTCTCTGAGCTCCGCAGAAAGATGCTCCGCTTATCTGAAATCAGCTCGGGATTAGACGCATACGTTTTTATTATGTGACATGCAAATTATAGAATTGGGCTGGGGGAGGCTCTTCATTCTTTTGATGGTGTAGATGAAACTAGACAAATATTACGGCAATGACGGGCCTGCTGAAAGCGCGGCTGAGGAGCATCACCACCATGAGGCGAAGCATTCGGGCGGCGCCAATCCGGTATCAAAGATAAAATTCGAGGCGCTGGTCGAGAACAGGTATATACTGATAGGGATTGCAGTCATCATAATAGCGCTGAACATCATAGTGCGCGCAGGGCTATTGCAGTACCAGGGGCTTTTCGAGCCTGACGGATTCTTCTACTATTCCGTAATAAGGCAGGCGATAGCAAACCATTTTGTGGTCTCCAATTATCTAAACATATCAGGGTTCCCGTCGCACAACTTCATAGGCGAGGCCCCGGGACTGATATACCTTACGGTAATCGCTTATTACCTGCTCAACGGGATGACAGGCCTTAGCGCATTGACGGTAATGAGGTGGATGCCCATACTCTTCGGGGTGCTGTACGCAATACTCGCCTACTATCTTGCAAAGATGATTTCGAAAAGCAAAACCCTGGGGCTCATCACCATGTTCCTGGTAAGCATTAGCAGCGGCAACATAGCAAGGACAGCAGGAGCTGTATACAGGGGCGACAGCTTCATCACGCTCTTCGTAATGCTTGCGCTCCTCTTTATGCTGAAATGCTTTGAGGAGAAGAAGCACAGCCTCAAATGGGTGTGGGGCGTGCTCGGCGCAATCACGTTGGGCTCAGGCATAGTCATATGGACAGGCTCGCCCTTCATAATAGTAATATACATGTTCGCGCTCCTTCTGGCTGTAGTCTATGGCTTCATAAAGGCGGACAAGGCTGTGCTCCTTTCCGCGCTTGTGGTTTCGGTTACCCTTTTCCTTATGCATATATTGCAGCTGCTGTACATATCGGCTGGCGTCGCCAGGGCCGTGCAGTTTTCAGGCAGCGATTTCTACATATTCTACCTTCCAATCTTGATAGGCAGCATAATAGCATATTATGCAATTGCAAACATACACAAGATAAAAGTTGTCGCGACTGCTAGGAACAGGGTACTTGTTGCGCTTGCTGCTGGAATTATCGCGGCCATCGTAATATTTGCGCTCTTTGGGAGCACCATAATGAGCATAGCAAGCCCCATCAGGGGCACGCCAGCGGCTGTCAACACCACAAACAGCACCTCGGCGAACATGGCCGCAAGGGGCACCTCGATAACATCCACAACGCAGGAGCTCCAGCCGCCGAGCTTCGCCTTCCTCTGGTCAAGCTTCAACATCCAGGCCTACCTTGCGATCATAGGGCTTGCGTTTGCCACGACTGTCCTGTTCTACAAGCATTTCGGTAGGGAGCATCTGGTCACGTTCTTGGCAGCGTGCGCCATAATCATAGTGGGGTTGGGCCTGCTCGCCTTTCTCGGCGGGCCCCTGCTCGGGCTCGCGATCCTTGGAGTGATTCTCATTGCGGCGTTCGGGCTGTTCATACTCTTCGGGAGCAAACTGATAGCGAAGAGGGAGCTAAAGATAGGCATTATGGAATTCCTGGTGGTCCTTGCATATTTCGCTGTTACAGTGTACCTGCAATTGCAGGCGATAAGGTTCAATGCGATAATATCAGTGCCGCTTGCGATATTTGCGGCTTTTGGGCTCTACGGCGTAGGGAGGATGTTCTACGAGATGGTCTCCGAAAGGAAGGCAGTCTCATCCATAATAGTCGCTGCGATGGCGATAGCCGCCATCGTGATGGTATACAGCCTGGCTGTAGGCGGCTACTTCAGCGGCGGGCTCTTGGCGCTCAGGATCTGCGCTGCGATGATCAGCATTGTGCTTGTTGCGCTGCTGCTTTATGGGGTGTACGCGCTTGCGACAGGGAGGCCGGTGCGGATAAAGTACATAGTCGTGGCGGTGATCCTTATACTGCTGGCTTACGCCTTCTACAACACCTACATAGAATCCTACACCGCGATCCAGGCTGACGGGATAAACACATCATTCCTCAGCGCGGTGAGCTGGATGAAGTCGAACACTCCGGCAAACGCGACGGTGCTCGCGCTCTGGCCCGACGGCTCTGTGGTCGAGGGATGGGCGAACAGGACGAGCTACATGGACAGCGTAGGCGGGGAGAACGGCACGCGAATATACCCCTATTCTAGGTTCCTGTTCAACACAACGCGGAACAGCAGCTACCTCTACCAGATAGGCAAGCCGCAGTACCTCATAGCCAGGACCTTCTGGTACGAGGAGCTTGGGGGAATAGCCCAGGAGGGGCTCGTCTCCAACGCTACGCAGTACGGCTTCGTGATAATGCAGGTCATAAACGTCAGCAGGAATTCAACGACACAGTTCTTCAGCTTCCAGAGCGGCAGTATGCCATACTACAAGAGCGAGCTGCTCATCAGGCAGGCGAATGGCACGAACTCGTTTTCGGCGTATCTTGGTCTCGCAAATAGCACAAGGTTTGTGGAGATGAGGAGCGTCATACTCTACAATACCTCAAACGGTGCATACTCGATACTCAATACCTCGAAGAACATCACGACCGCGAATTACACGCTTATGGTAGGCTATTCTGGCAACGCCGTGAACGGGGCGTACATCCTGGGCCCGAAGCTTGCCGAAAGCAACCTCTTCGACTTCACCTTCCTCTGCAATACGGTCACCTGCGCCTATGACAACAGCAATGTGACGCTCACCGATGTATACTCAAACAGCGACACAAGGATCTTCAAGATAAACTACCTTAGATAGGTATAAATATCTGGAAAATAGGAATAATGTTGGGGAGAGGAGGCGCTTGAAGGCGTTAAAATGGAGAGAGCACACAAATGCAGAATCTGCAAGGAGGACACGGTAAAAGAGTTCATAGATTACGGCAAACAGCCGCTTGGCAATGTCGTGATCAATACCCAAACCCCCAAAAATGAGTATATCGAGGACATGAAGCTGGGCGTATGCACTAAATGCTGGCTGGTGCAGCAGATAAATTTCCCATCGTACGATAGAATGCAGGAGATGTACGATTCTTTTGCGTATGTGCCATACGGCGCGATTACAAGGGACAATCTGACAAACCTTGGGCTGTCGATATTGAAAGAGTTCGGCCCCCGTTTTGTGTTGGACATAGGCAGCAACGACGGGACATTATTGAAGCCGTTGATCGGAAAATGCAAAGTCCTGGGCATCGAGCCCGCAGAAGAGATAGCCAAGATTGCACAGGATAATGGGATAGACACCCTGGTCGGTTATTTTACGGATGCGACGGCTAAAGAGGTAACGGACAGGCACGGGAATCCTGATATAATCACAATGACGCAGGTGCTGCAGCACATACCAGACCTGGAGGGCTTCGTGAAAAATATAGAGGCCATACTTGCGGGGAACGGCACACTGATAATCGAGGGCAGGTATTTTACGGAGACATTGAGGCAGAATAGCTATGACACTGCCTATTTGGAGACGGTATGGTTGTTTACGCTGACATCGCTGATGGGCGTGTTGGAGAGACACGGCTTGTATGTATTTAGGGCGGAGAAGACGGATGTTTACGGCGGTTCGTTGAGGATATTCGCCAGCAAAGGCAGAAGGAAGGACGGCGGGCAGTCGGGACATTCTGTAGCCGATATTTTAGCAGAGGAGCTGGACATGGGCATAAAGTCATTAACCGCGTACCAGAATTTTGGGAACAGGTCCCTTGAATTAAGGGATAAATTTAATGCGCTGATCAATGCGCTGCACGGGGAGGGCAAGCTGATAGCCGCTTACGGCGCCAGCGCTACATCGACCACGATGCTCAATTTCTGCGGCCTGGACAGCAAGACGATAAAGTACATAGTGGACGAGAGCAGGTTAAAACAGGGCCGGTTTACATCCGGTACGCACATACCCATAGTCGGACTGGACCACCTTGATAAAAACAGGCCGGACTATATGATAATCACGGCATGGAGGCTCTATCCGGACATAGTAGGCAAGATACCAAAGGGGGTTAAGATCATTTTGCCGCTGCCAGAGGTAAAGGTTTTATGAGGGTCTTAGTTACAGGGAGCAGGGGTTATATTGGATACATGATGGTGCAGGAGCTGCTTGAGCACAATCATGAGGTCATAGGCTATGACCGCAGCCACTTGCCTGAGGAGGTGTTCGGGCGCAGGGACACGTTTGAGGCGCAGAGTAGCATAAGGCAGATAAACAAGGACATCAGGGATGTATCTTTAGAGGATCTAAGGGGTGTGGATGCAGTAATACATCTTGCAGCGTTGGTCGACGATCCTAAAGGCAAGCTATGGGAATCGGTACAGGTAGATGTTAATTATGTGGCGACCATAAATCTGGCGCTCAAGGCGGCGCAGGCCGGAGTCAAAAAATTCATATTCGCATCAACAGCCGCAATCTACGGCAATAAGGGCGAAGAGCTCCTGGACGAGGATTCGGTGTGCGAGCCTGCGAACGGCTATGCACTGATAAAAAAATATGCGGAAGAGGCCCTGCTCAATATCAATCTGGGCGGCATGGAGGTAACATGCGTGAGGAACGGCACCTGTTTCGGCATATCGCCGAGGATGCGCATAAATATGGTATTGAATGCGCTTACCGCATTCGCATATGTGGAGAAGAGGATAAAGATCTCAGGAGACGGGATGAACTGGAGGCCGATAGTCCATATAGAGGACGTGGCGAGAGCGTATAGGCAGATACTTGAGGACAGCAGCTCGAAGGCAGCGGGGCAGATATTCAATCTGGGCTGCGGCACATATAGGATAAAGGATATGGCGGAGGCGGTGGAGAAAGAGCTGCCGGAGTCGGTTATAGAGCATACTGAACAGGGTGCTGATAAAAGGTCGTACAAATTGAGCTTTGAGAAGATCAAGAAAACGATAAACTTCAGGCCCAAATACACTATGGAGGACGGGATAAAGGAGCTGGTAAAAGGATATAGGGAATTCGGCCTGACAAAGGAGAACATTATGAATGAGGGGCTCTGGTCGGTCAAATTCTACAGGTCTCTTCTCGATTCGGGGGAGGCGGACAACAATCAGGTGAAAAAACATGGAAAAAATTAAAACAGTAATACTGTTGCTATCGCACAACGGGATGGAGATACAATACGATAACAAGCCGCTATTGCCGCAGTGCCTTGATAATCTGATAAAGACGGAGGGAAACTACAAGGTAATATGCATATCAAACGGCTCAACAGACGGAAGCGAGAATTATTTAAAAGAACACTATAAAAACATTGAGATAATGCATAATGAAAATAATGACACCATGTCCATAGTTTACAACAAGGCAATAAGATACGCACTGGAAAAGTACAAGCCCGAATACATAACAATAATGAGCAATGACGTATTTGTAAAAGACCCGGCATGGCTGGAAAATTTGGTGAAAACATTCGATGACTATAAGTCCGCAGGCATAGTCGGATGCAAGCTCCTCTATCCGGACGGCAAGATACAGAATGGAGGAATAAAGAAGGGCGCATGGATGCACAACAAAGGCAAGGGGAAGGAGGATAGCGGCGAATACGATTACGTAGACAAGGTGGAAGCCGTACACATGGCTTGCATGCTCATAAAGACTGACATTTTCGACAAGGTGGGCCTCTTTGATGAGCATTTCAGGTTCGCGTTTGATGATTATGACTATTGCCTAAGGGCGCAGGAAAAGGGCTACGACGTGATCTACAACGGCAAGGTAGCGCTGTACCATCTGGACGGCATTACGCTGAATAATGACGCAAAAGACCAGTATGACAGAGGCAAGGAGATAGATAAATTCGGAGTGGACCAGAGAGAATTCATATATTTCGCAAGAAAGCACTTTAAAGGGGTAAAGAGGGTCGTGGGCCTGACTTGGGTAGTATTCGGCAGGTCGATTTTCACCACATCCAGGCATGGGGTTATCGGACTGGGAAACTTTAAGCTCAACGACAAAATATTGAAAAGGATCAAGATATCTACAGACGTACTGATGGACCACTCAGATCGTTAAGGCGGATTAACATGGCACAACCATACAACGAAAAGACGTACGACTACTTCAAGAAGCCGCTGCCGGTGAGGCTTATAGCCTCGATAAGGGAGGGCAGATTCAGGAAGGGCATGCAGGACTGGCTTGAGTGGCATGTGTTCGTATATCCGGTAGGCGCATACCACGCGCTGGTAAGCAGGGAGTTCGTGTTCGACGGCAGGAAATACAGGTATTATGTCCACAGCAACGGGGCGGTTTCGGACGAGCGCACGCTGGAGATACCCATAACGCAGGCATTCATAGACGAGAATAAGCCAAAGAACATGCTAGAGGTAGGCAATGTGCTTGGCATACACTTAAAGAGAGGAATGAATCATACGGTTGTGGACAAATACGAGAAAGGCAAAGGGATAATCAATGAGGACATAGTCGATTACAAACCTGACAGAAAATTCGACATGATTATATCTTTGTCCACAATGGAGCATGTGGGTTTTGACGAGGAATTAAAGGATGCCTCAAAGACTGAGAAATCTATGAGGAACATACTTTCAATGCTAGAGCCTGACGGCAAGCTATTGATCACAGTCCCTGTCGGGTACAATCCCGCGATGGACGATTACATAAGGAATACACGGCTGGACAAAAGGTTCATGCTGAAGATCTCGGCATTCAATGACTGGGTGGAGACTACGGAGGAGGAGGCATTCAGGCACCGCAGCGACTCGAAGTACAGGAGGAGCAACGCGGTTGCGATTATAAGGAAGATTTAGAGCTTAAGGCTTCTTGTTATTACCCTGGCCTCGCTGGAATAGTTTGGCGCGTCCCACGGGAATGTCTCTCCTTTGAGGAGGCGCTCCCATCTGCTCACGTCTGCCTCGACCATTATCTTGACGAGCTTCTTGAAGGAGGTTTTTGGCTTCCATCCCAGCACTTTCCTCGCCTTTGAGCTGTCCCCGCGCAGGAAGTTGACGTCTACCGGCCTTGTAAACCTTTTGTCCGATTTCACATAGTCCTGCCAGTTCAGGCCGACCGAGTCGAATGCCTCTTTCACAAATGCGAAAACAGAATGCGATTCGCCTGTTGCAAGGACGTAATCGCCCGGTTCTTTCTGCTGCAGCATCCTCCACATGCCCTCCACGTACTCAGGCGCATACCCCCAGTCCCTGCCTGGCTTCATGTTGCCCAGGACCAGTTCCTTCTCGAGGCCGGCGTGTATCTTTGCAACACCGTTGGATATCTTCCTTGTTACGAACTCCAATCCTCGGAGAGGACTTTCATGGTTGAAGAGCACCCCGTTGCATGCGAAGAGGTTGTACCCCTTTCTGTATATCTTAGTCACCCAGTAGCTGTAGAGTTTTGCGGCCCCATAAGGGCTTGCGGGCTCGAACATGCTCTTTTCGTCCAGAGGCTTGCTTGCGGAACGTTCGTTAAGAAATCCCTGTGTCCCGTACATTTCGCTTGAGGATGCCTGATATAGCTTTATTTCGGGATTTATGTGCCTTATCGCTTCCAAAAAGGCAGTGACGCCCAAGCCGTCAACCACCCCGGTTAGGATTGGCTGCTCGAAGGCGCTTGCGACAAATGACATTGCGGCGAGATTGTATATCTCGTCGGGTTTTGTTATGCTCACCGCCTCGTTTATGGAGGTTATATCGGCAAGGTCGATCGGCACCAGCTTTATCTTGTCGAATATGTCCAGGTAGTGCAACCTCCAAAAGTTCGGTGTGGACACCCTGCGGAAGGTTCCAAAAACGTCGTAGCCCTTATCCAGTAAAAATTTGGATAAATAGGCTCCGTCCTGCCCGGTTACTCCGGTAATTAATGCTCGTTTAGTCATTTAATCATCAACAAATGATACTATGCTCAATAAAGCTATAAATTCGTATCGTGCGGACCCGAAAGGCCTAGCCGTATGCTGATGTTAGGATAAGCAATATATCAGGACTGGGAGAAATTTCTAGTGGCTCTTCAGCTTAATTCCCTTATCGGCAGTCTTTTCAATTGGTAATATTCTCAGAACTGCTCTGATGTCGCCTAAGTTCCTTAGCAGATAATCGGGATTGGCTGATTTAAGTTTCTCGTATGGGACGTCGCCAGTGGCAACCGCGACAGAGTTTATCCCCAATTTCCTTGACACTGGTATGCTGGCGTCTGAATCATCAAAAAAGTATACATCATTGGGTTTGTAGTGCAGCCCTGTATTTTCTTCGGCAAGTCTAATGCCGCCCAATAGCCTGCCTTTCCTGTTCTCATCGACTTCGGATCCTGCCACAAATGAAAAGTATCCGTTCAGGCGCGCCTTTCCAAGCAATAGCCTGTACTTCTCTGGAGGGTTGCCCGTAACCACCCCAACGGTAACATTTGACGCCTCTTTTAGCCTGTCCAATAGCCCCCTCACACCTTCAAGAACCGTGACCTGGGCGTCCCTACAATACATGGAAAAGTATTTTGCTAGGGTCGGCGCGACCTTGCGTATCTTGGAGCGTATAAAATGGTCAGGATACCCCATAGCCTTAAGGGTTCTCCATACGTCTTGCTCATCGGTTTCGCCCGGGATGTAGTAGTTGCGGAAATTCACGTTAGGTACGTCGTAAAGCTCATTAAACATGGATGCGAACGTCTTTTCGTGTGTTGGCCACATCGTCAGCATGGTCCCGTCGATGTCGAATAGTGCCAGTACACTAGAGGGAGCGGATCCGCCCCTTAGCAATAAATTTTTGTCCATTTTATCGCTTATTGGGGTTTGAGCTTGCCCTCATTTACCATCCTGTAAACATGGTATATGCCGGCTATCGACTCTATGCTCTCGATCTCTTTCCTGTCTATCATTTCCAGGCATTCCTTTAGGTTAAAGGACTTCAGTGTGCCTATTGCCTCGTTTTCCTCGGTTATGCCCCCGACTTCCCTAAGACCCTGAGCTATATAGAAGGTCTCTTTGGCAGTAGAGGTCCCAGGATCGGTATAGCCTGAAAATGCCTCCCCAACCTGTTCTGCAACAAAACCAGTCTCTGTTTGAAGTTCCCTTTTAACACCGTCCAGCGGCGATTCGCCCTCGTTTACTCCGCCCATAGGCAGTTCCCAGACAAACTTAGCAATCTGGTGCCTGTACATCTGCTGCATTAATATTTTCACATTTCCATCGGACTCGACAACCACCGGGACTGCAACAGAGCCGTATGGCCTTACCCACCTATAGTATGCACCTGGCTTTAGGTTTTTATCGTCGCCATCTTCTACGACCCTAACTTCGAATACGCTGCTGTAAGCCTTAATTCTTATGAGCGGTTGCAGGTCCAGAACATTCTCTGGCCTTTCCCTTCTTAGTGCGTCGGTTGCAATAGAGCTTATGAAAGCCACTGGAAATGGTGAGTTGTCTTTTACCACATAGATTCCCGGTGCTATACCCTCAACCTCGTCGCGTCTTACGTTTATAAATCCCAACACGCTCTTGTCCGGAAATACTGCCGACGCTACCGGCCTAATATCCCTTAGGGTTCTAGTTCTCTCTGCACTTGCCATTTAATCACAAAATGGTTATGAAATCGAAAATATATATGCCTTCCTCCTATGCGCCAGACGACATAAGGCTGCTATTACAAATTCGAATGGCCCTCGGACACCTTAGTATATACCGCTTCGGTCTTTCTTGCCACCTGCGCCCAAGAGACTGTTTTTTCGTACTTGAGGTTTGCCCTCTGCCTTTTTGCCGGGTATCCCTCTTTTCTCAGCCTCTTTATTATCTCGGCGGCGTGCCCAGGCGTCTTTGCCTGGTACACCCTCTTTCTGACCTCGTCGTCGTAGATGTTCGGCTCTGATATCAGGACGGGAAGGCCCCTTGCCAGGGCGTCCTCCAGCGGGAGTGATTCCACGTCGACACTGCTGCAGTTCATGAACAGGTCGAAGTTGTCGTATATCTTCAGTATCTCCTTTTCCGGCGCGAAACCCATGAACTCGGCGTTCTTGATGTGCCTCTCACTTTTGTACTTCAACAGGTTCGCGCGTTCGCTTCCCGTGCCGTAGATCCGGAAGCTGTAGGCCGGGCCCAGGATCTCGGCTGTCTTAAGGATAAAGTCTATGTGCCTGGAGGGGACCAGTCCGCCTATGTACCCTATTGTGAAGGGCTTGCCGCTTCTGCCTGTTCTTCTGGGAAGCGGCGCGTTTAGGAAGAGGTCCTTCGCACCTATAAAGATAAGCGAATGCTCCGGCATACGATAGTGCGCCTTGCCGTAGGCAAGCTCGTTGCTTGATGTAAATATAAGGAAATCCGCGTAATTTATGGCGTCTGTGGTGTTCTTTGTCACCATATAGTCGTACATTGTCTGCAGCCCGCCGCTTCCGCCCTTGGAATATGAGACTACGCGCACGAAGTCGTGTATGGTCACGATTATCTTTGCCTTTACGCCGGCCTTCTTGAGCTTTTTCGCGAAGTAGCCTATCTCGGGATTTGTTATGTGGACAACGTCGTAGTTGCCTTCGATGAGCTTCTTTGCGGCGAGCCTGAAGAATGTTTCGACGTATACCCTACCAGGGATATCGATCCGCTTCGACTCATCAAGCGCAAAGACGAGATCTATCTTGTGCTTCTGCTTCAGTTTCTTATACAGCTGCAGGGTATACTCGGTAATCCCGTCACCGCTTCCCTCCCGCGGCTTGAATATATTGACAAGAGCGATCCTCATTGAATCTACTCATCTTCGTCAAAGAAAGGGACATCCATCAGCTTTGGTTTCCTGCCCTCTTTGTCGAATATCATGCTTTTGCGCAAGGCGCTCTGAAGGAACTTGGCCATTGTGGGTTCTATATGGTCTATCAGCACGAATTCGGAATGCTGGTTATCGAGCCTTAGTTTGCCGCCCACTTTGTTCGCCAGGTACACGAAGTCTATACAGTGCCTCTGCTGTTTCTTGGAAAACATGATTTGGGATATCTCGATTATTCCGACTAATTCCACAACCAATCCTGTTTCCTCCTTGACTTTACGGACAGCCGCGTCATTTAAGCTTTCGCCGTAGAAGACCCTTCCGCCGATAGGGCCGAACTCCCCTTTCAACGGCTCGCCGGTCCTTTTCCCTACAAGGGCCTTTCCGTCCACATTTATTATTATGTCGGTATAGACCATTGGCAAAGCCGAACGTGCGGACAAAAAGAGGTCGGCCGGTAGGTTCCTTGGATCGATCTTCGGAGTCGGAGTGGTCATTTTATAGCCTGCTGCCTATCTTTTAACAATAGCTCATCCTCTGTCTCCCTCAGATCGTTCTCGACCATGATCTTGACCAGATCCTTGAATTTTACCTTGGGTTTGTAGCCGAACGCCTTCGTAGCCTTGGAGAAATCACCTGTCAATGGCGAATTCTTCCCTGGCCTGAAGAATTTCTGGTCGTATCTTGTGTAATCCGCGGCGTTCAGATTGACTGCCTTGAACGCCTCTTCAAGGAATTCGCTTACCGGGTGCAATTCGCCTGTGCATATTATGAAGTCATCGGGTTTGTCAAGCTGCATTATGTTCCATGCCGCCTCCATAAACTCCTTCGCATAGCCGAAATCGATCTCAAGGCTGCAGTCTCCCAGAACGAGCTCTTTCTGGACGCCTTTTGATATCCTTGCCGCTGCCTTTGATATCTTCCTTGTGACGTATTCCACTGTCCTGCGCGGACTTTCGTGGTTATAGTATATTGCCGTGGAGGCGTATAGACCCTGAACCCGTCTATAGTATCTGGTCAGTACGTAGGCGTAGGATTTCGCGCATGCGTACGGGCTTTGCGGGTTGAGTGGTGTTTCCTCTGTCTGCGGATTGGGGGCCTGCCCAAAGATGTTTGAGGAAATGGGCTGGAAGAACCGTATCGATTTGTCTATCTGCCTTATCGCCTCGAGTATCCTGCCTACGGCAGCTCCGGTTATGTCAGAGGTATAATCAACAGAGTCGTAGCTCCAGCCTACGTGGTCCTGGTCTGCCTCGTTGTAGATCTCGTTGGGCTTTACCTCGTTGATTACCCTGTATATGGAGGTTGTGTCTGCAAGGTCTCCCCTGTGCATCTGCATCCTGTCTATGATATGGTCTATGTTCTTTGTGTTTCCGGTTGCGGATTTCCTGATAAACCCGTGCACCTCATAGCCCTTCTCAAGCAGGAGTTCCGCCAGGTAACTCCCGTCCTGCCCCGTAACTCCGAAGATTAATGCTTTTTTCATGTTATACAACCCTAAAGTTTGGAAGAGGCACAATGAACTTGCCGCCTTTTGCCCGCCAGTCCTTTTCCTTTTCCATGAATTCTTTCAGGAACGAATATGGCAATAGGAAGAAATAATCTGCCTTGTCCCTTACATCATCCTCGTCAACAATCGGAATCATTGTCCCGACAGTATATTTCCCTATCTTGTCCTTGCTCTTTTCTGCGGCTGCCACTATCAATTCTGGCGTCAGCCCATAATACTGGAGTATCACGTTGCCCTTTGTGGACGCGCCATAAACATAAACCCTCTTGCCCTTTTTGACCTCCTGCTTGATAAAATCAACGCAGAGCTTTTTGTTTTCCTCTATTCTCTTATAGAAATCCATGTAGTCCTTTTTGGTGAATTTCTCGTTGAGTGGGATGCTTCCGTTTTTGTAGCGCCTTGCGAACAAGCGATAGGACCCGCCGTTTATCGCGTTCTCCTCAACTTTGAATATTTCCAACCCGTTTTTTTCGAATAGGTATTTGAGCGCCTCAAGCGAATAGTACTCCAGGTGCTCGTGGCAATTATGAACTATTGCATTTGAGACAAGATATGTATTATCTTCCGTTTCGACATTGCATACTTTCCCTTTATATAATTCTTTTTGAACCCCCAAAACTGGGACTGCTATGTAGTCTTTTGTCGTAACATATTTTTTGTTGCTCTTTCCGATATGCGCGTACCCGAATATCTTACTTATTTCTAGTGTTTTGCCTCTTAGTTGCCATGATTCCTTTATTTTAACTGGTTTCCCTTTAATTTTCCAATCGTATCCGTCAGCATGGGATAATCCCATCATGCCACCAAGAGATGCGACCAATAATTGTGTTTGTAATGCCAATACTTTGGATGATGTGTGGATGTGCATTTGGTTACCTTTTCTATAACCATCGCCGTCGAATAGACCTTTCAGGTAAGAAGTTCTGATATTGTTAGTAGCAGTCATTATAAAATCAGGTATTCTTTTCTCTATGGCTCTTTTTCCACACCAGTCGTGTAATGCTAAAGCTAATGCAGAACAGTAAACTACAACACTTATTCCTTTGGATGCTTTTTGATGGTAGATAGTTGTTTTATAACCTAATTTTTCCATTATTGCCTTTACTTTATCTACAAAATAGCTTTCTTTTTCGTGAAGCGTAAGTACAAATGCATGATTTTTGGGGAATTTTTGTAAGTGCCCTTCAGCGGTATATAAACCAATTAGCCATGCGGTCTCTTCATTTAGCTCTAATTTCATTAGACCTCCCCTATATGCGCGACTTTTATACTTATTATACTGTGATAGGTCAAGTTTGTTTACTACATTTTCTTTCAGCCTAGGGATTGTGAGAAAATCTCCCCTTTTAACATCTTTGGCATTTACCCATTCTGTTTTTACAATCCGATTAGATTTGGGTTTAAGTTGGTTGCAATTTCTTCTCATGTTCTCTTTTTTGATGATTTGTATTGGATGTTCTGGCGTGCATACCAAATTATCAAGATAGAGTGGGTTTATCTTGATCATCTCACCATCATAGTTTCTTTGCATTGTATTTTTTATTTCGTTTAGTTCTTGATTAGCCCCAAAGGTCTTATCTTTTATTGCAATGTCAGATAATTTTTTATTGTCCCCTAATAGCAATGTATCTGGTTTAAAGCATATGTTGCCAACATCGTTGTTTTCCAGCATGTTCTTCAGGCACATCAGCTGTGCGACAAAGATGCCGTCTTCTGCCAGCGCCTTCGCCGCGTCTGCAACGAATTGATTCGGGTCTTCCATGTCGTAGAACATGCCTATCGCGGTTATCACTTTTGCCTTTTTGTCAAGGCCGAGCTTGTTATACGCATCATAAGTCCAAAAATCATGGATTACAAGATCGCAGTTCTTCTTGAGCTCATCAACAAGGTTGTTTGCCGGTTCGCAGCCTACCCTTGTGACGCCCTTTGGATAATTGCTCAATAGGGTGCCGTCGTTCGCTCCTATGTCAAGGGCCACATCCCCCTGTTTCAGCTTTACCATTTGTGAGCTGACTTCGGCTATCTGCTTCAGGTCGTCCCTTATTGTCCTTGTGAAGCCGGAATGGTACCAATAAAATCTCGCATACAGTATTTCCTGCGGCGCCGTGTGCCTCAATTGAAGAAGCGAGCAATTTTCGCAAAGGATAAGCTCGAGCGGGGCCTTTATTCCTACTACCCCCTTGTCAACGAAATCATTTACATACTGCTCTCCGAGCGAGAATATCGGAACGATCTTGCTAGAATTGCACAGTCTGCAGCTCTTCCTTGCGGTTGTGCTAAGTCCCTGCGCATGTTTAGCAGTAAAGGCTGTCCCCTTTTCACCCTTAAGCGAGCCTGGTTTTTCCATATTTTTATGCCACACCCCCGATTCATTTGTGTACCGGACAAACACTCTATATTATGACAAAATACCTTAATAAAGCTTCGTTAGTCAGTGCTCTTCTATCAGCCCGAATCGCCTTAGTTTGGGAACTTGGAAGGCCGCCAGCTGGGCAGCAATCCCGGGATATATAAAGAATTAATAGGTTAATCTAACAGATAATATTGTAAGATTGCAGTGGTTGGATGGAAAATAGGTTTATCCCTGTAAACGAGCCAAACATATCAAAAAGTGATATTGATTACGCTTACGATGCCATTAAATCTGGTTTCTGGAGCGGAACGTCTGGCAAATACATAAAGGAATTTGAAGGTAAGTTCTCAAAATTCGTGGGCACAAGGTTTGGGGTGAGCTGCAGCAACGGCACAGTTGCCTTGCAGTTAGCCGTAAGGGCATTGAATATCAAAAAAGGGGACGAGGTGATATGCCCGGCATTCACAAACATCGCATCGATATTATGTGCGGTATACGAAGGCGCGAAACCGGTCTTGGTTGACTCAAGGAAGGACACCTGGTGCATGGACGAGGAAAGGATAGAGAGGAGGATCACATCAAAAACAAAGGCGATAATACCGGTGCACATATATGGGCATCCGTGCAAGATGGACAAGATAATGAAGCTGGCTGAGCAGCACGGCCTTAAGGTCATAGAGGATGCGGCGGAGGCACATGGGGCGGAATACAAAGGCAAAAGGGCAGGCAGCTTCGGTGACATAAACTGCTTCTCGTTCTATTCCACGAAGATAATACAGACAGGGGAGGGGGGCATGTGCCTGACAAATGATCCGAAAATGGCTGAGAAATTGCAATCGTTGAAGGGGCTGGCTTACGGAAGCACAAATACCACAAGGTTCGTGCACAAGGATCTCGGCTACAATTTCAGGCTGCCGAACATCAGCGCAGCGATAGGATGCGCGCAGATGTTAAAGATTGATGGTACAATAAGGAAAAGAAGGGAGATGGCAGATTATTACAACAGGGGGCTGAAAGGATTAGCTGGTCTGCAGTTGCCGGTAGAGATGCCATGGGCGAAGAACGTGTATTGGGTCTATGGCGTCGTAGTTGATGAAAAGAGGTTCGGCATGGGCAGGGACACGCTGATGGAGAAGCTCCTCAAAAAGGGGATTGACACACGGCCGTTCTTCACCTCGATGAGCCTGCAGCCTGCATTCCACAGGGTAGGGTTGTTCGAGAAGGAGAGGATGCCCGTCTCGGAATGGCTCGGGAGGAATGGATTATACCTGCCGAGCAGCAGCAAGCTCACAAAAAGCCAGATGGATTATGTAATCGGAACGATTAAGGAATTGGTTGTTTAATGAGATTAAAAATAAGAGAGATCGATGTCAGAGAGGACGAAAGGGGCATTTTCGCAGAGATACTGAAAAGCGACGGATTAAAAGAGCGGATAAAGGAGGTATTGCTTGTTGTTTCAAGGCCCGGCGTGGTAAGGGGCAACCATTACCACAAAAAGAAGGCCGAGTGGCTCTGCCTCCTAAAGGGCAAGGGAAAATTCCTGTATGTTGACAACGAGACAGGCGTACGGAAGGAGTTTGTGATAGACAATAAACCGACAATCATAGAGACTCCGCTGAATGTGGCGCACGCGGTAAAAAACGTGGGCGACGAAGATCTGTACCTATTGGAGATTTCGGACCATCTATACGCAGAAGATCCGGACATATCTAAAAAAGAGATAATGTGATTCAACTTTTTTAGCCCGTTCTGCGGTTTTTCCTCATTTCTTTGATTATGCAACCCTACGGATACGGGGAAGTTTTACGCTAATCCAAAAATGCTTTTCAGTTGTAACCCAAATCTCTTAATTGCTTCATTGCCCTTTCCCTTGCCACTCCCCTTCCGGCCCTTTCGTGCATGTTCGGGCTTTCATTTGGCGATGTATCTAAGGTAGAACCAAGCGAACTGTATCCATGGTCATAATTCGGATGATGTTTGATTTTATTTTTATCTAAATAGTTCCTTACATCTTCTCTTTTCCAAAATAGTATCGGGTGAACCCTCATATGCGGTGGATTAAGATTTTCTCTCGGTGAAAATATAGACTCTTTCGCACGTTCTTCATGCTCAACTCCCCGTATACCGCCTAAAAAGGCATTTAAATTTAGATTCTTTATTCCTTTTAACAATGGTTCTATTTTGTGGTGTCGGTTAAAATTTAGGGTAAATTCGGTTGTTCCAAAACCATATTTTGCCTTTAACTCGTCAACTATATCAGTTTCCGCTCTTACTGTAGTTAAACTCTCGATATTCCATTCCTCTCTTAGCTCTTCAATGAAAGAGTAGGTAGCTGGAAATTCATATCGTGTGTCTACGAATAGGACGGGTATGTCATGCTTTATCTTCATGGCGATAGACAATAATGCTTGACTGTCAGCACCTCCTGAGAATCCTAGACCGACATTCTTGTAATCTTTTAATGCCTGCCTGATTATTTCCTCTGTTTTCTTTATTTTTTGGTCTAATGGGAGATCCAATAACTCTCTAACCTCTGGTTTCATCAAATCTACGCAGCGTTGTGTTCTATCAGACCCAAATTCTTCTTCGGTTGGTTTTTCATTTTGTTCCATTTAATTCACTTGCCTAATTAATTGACATATAGTTCAATTACATAACATTATAAGACATAATTAGATATTTAAACCTTTTGGTCTAACTAACCATGTAGGATAGCAAACTTATGCCATAGTTAAAGAAAAATTGGGGCATTATACTTAGACCTTGTATCCAACTGCACGCAGTTTTTCTACTACGGTAGAATCCCTGCCCTCTCTTTTTACCGCACTGTCGAAAATAGTCTCTCTTAGTATGTAAGTCGCATAATCCGATACGGAAGAAAAGCTCGTATTCTCTATTTGTTTTTGCAGTTTTTCAAAAAGCGTTGTAGGTATAGTTATGGTCGTATATTTTCTTTTTTCTCCATTATTTGTTTTTTTCATTTTTACACCAGGCAGTGTTATAAATTACTTATAATGTATTAACATTATTTGATATTATTATATTTATAGGGTGCTCTGATTTTCTTTGCGACTGCAGACAAAAGATATGGCTTTATTTTGTGTCCTTGACACCAAAATACTTCAGTACCATAGGATAGATGTCCTTTAATTCTATTTTTCCTGGAATTTTTGGTGCGTTATAATATTTGATTCCGAAAATACCCTCTTTTGTATGATCGCCCCTCCTGCTTATTTCCGGCTCGACAATAAACTTGTCTTTTAGGTAACCGGTAAAATCGCTTGTGTAATCCTCTTTAAGGTCGAATATTATATCTGGAGCGATGAGCTTTTCGCTGTCGACGTAGTAATCTGACCCCTTATATGCACGTTCAATGAATGATTCCTTTCCCAGTTTTTCTATTATCTCATTGATTAGCGGCTCTTTTTCATCGCTCTTAACGCAGGGATTTGAGAACCTCGAATCATTTATCCATATCATGCCGGTAGAGCCGGTAGACACTGATGAGAATGCCCTTGTTTTTGGCATATCAAGGTCAGATTCACTTATCCTTATGTATTTACCTTGGATCTCCAGGTTCTGTGACTCTTCTATGAAACCTTCGCCTATTTTTTGCAGTGAACGCGGAAGCTTTGAATAAATTACTCTTCTGTATTTATTTTCAACTACTGCGTCTACTACCTTGCTTTTTATCTTTGTGCTGATGCTGTCCTTGTTGCTAGCTACAGGGGTCGTGTTAACGCTTTCCTTGAGAGTCGCATATCCATTGTTTATGAGCCATGAATTTTGGATGAATTTGTAGTGTGTGGCTGATGCTCCGTGGTCTGACATTAGGATGAATACAGCTTCTTCTTCCAATCTTTTGATCCTTTCATCAAGGTAAATCAGGAACTTCGATATTTCCTCGAAGATTGGGGCTATAAGGCCCTCCAAGTTGCCCAGAGTAAGGGTGTAATGCATTATCCTATCGGTTTCGCTGAAACATACGAATACAAGGTCGTAATTATTCTTATCTATAAGATATTTGGAGAGCTCGGCGCGTTTTTTAGTCGCATCCAGATATGCCCTTGAGCCCTCCTCTATGGATAGTTTTCCTGTACTAAGCCCATTGCCTATCTCCGGTTCACCATCGAACCCAAATTTCTTGCTTGCCACTTCAACTTCCTTTGAGCTGAACCTTGGCGGGGTCGGAAACCCTGTTATCATGTCAACATTCGGAGACAGACTCTCCTCAAGAACCATTACCGGTGTCATAACAAGGGATTTGTGTCCCGTTTTGGCAAGCAGATCCCAGAAAGGGGGCAATTCGTCGGTATTATAATCCGCCAGCTTTCGCTCGTAGTTTTTATTTATACTGGTAAAATCTATCAGCCCGTGCTCTTTTGGCGTGAGTCCACTGTATACGGTTGCCCACGCTGGATTGCTTATTGGGGGCACTGTGGATTGGAGTACTCTAAGCGTATTTTCCTTCTCGAACAATTTGAACCCGTCCATGTCGTATTTTTTGCTGGCCATAAATTGCTTTATGAGCCATAGGGGTGCGGAGTCTACTCCAACAATATAAAATCTTTTCCTTTTATTTCTAGCTATCGAATTACCCTGAAACAGATATTAGGAACCGGCATTTTAATATCGTTTTTGTATTTACATTATAGTAAACAAAGCATTTATATCTTAATTACTATGATTCGCATATGAGCATAGTTATAGACACTTTGTCAAGGCTTGCTAACGATAATTCTGGCTCGCTCAAGTTAGTCCATGAGAAGGTTGTTAACTGGCACGGTGTTCTGCTGCTGCTTGCAGGCGTCAGGAAAAGCCTAAGGATTAGGATGAGGGATGGAAGGCGCTATGACATATCAGTGAGCAGTAGGTATGTGTCTGTAGACTACTCTGGTAGGGAGCTGAAGCTCCTTTACGGCACCAAAAAGGAGCGCATACGCGCAATACTCACGCTCATAGGGGAATTCCTGGACGAGGCGCATGCGGATCTGGACGTGAAAGGCAGGGACGTGGTCGACATAGGCGCCTATATAGGGGATACGCCGATCTACTTTGCGTTGAAAGGGGCGAGGCACGTATATGCCTTTGAACCGTACCCCTATTCGTACGATATGGCAAGGCGTAATGTATCGGCCAACTATCTCAACAGAAAGGTAACGATGATAAATGCGGGATGCGGAAGCAAGAAGGGCAGCATTACCATAAAGAGTGACGAAGGCAACCTTGCCGGGAGCGCAATGAGGAAATCGGAGTCGGGAAAAAGGATACGGATACTTCCCCTAAGCACTATCGTGGCGGATTACAAATTAGACAATGCTGCCCTTAAGATTGATTGCGAGGGCTGCGAATATGATATTGTACTGAAATCGGATAAGAGCACGCTCCGCAGGTTTGCAAGCATACTCATAGAGTACCATTATGGCTATCCCAAGCTGGTAAGGAAGCTGAAGGATTCGGGCTTTGCAATAAGGCATGTTGAAGAGGAGCACGCCATGAGGAACGTGAATGTTGAAAACCAGGAGATGCATGGCGGCACCATAGTAGCGACGCTCAAATAGATGTAAAAATGGGGAAATTATCGGCACTTGTGTTCTCAAGGGACAACGCACCGAAGACCATGCGTCTTGTAAAGGATATTGTAGGCGTATGCGATCAGGTTGTCGTTGTCCATTCGGGAAAGAAATCTAGTTTCGCAGAATTGAAAAGAGCAACTGCGCGTATCCCGAAAGTCGACCTTTATTACACAATAGCTTTGGGCTATGCAGACCCCATGAGGGCGTACGGCCTCGGAAAATGCAAGTACGATTGGGTACTCTACATAGACACCGATGAGCGCATAAATAAGGAACTGAAGTCCGACATCGGCGAGATAATAAGCAATGCGAAATGCGATGCCTTCGCGATAAAGCGCTACGAGCATGCCCACCTCAATGGGGATAAAGGAAGCTTCTTCACCTGGCAGGTAAGGCTTTACAACAAGCGCAGGATCCGGTACAGGGGTCTTCTTCACGAGCAGCCGGCAGTCAAGGGCAGGCTGAGGAAGCTTGACGGGAGGTACTGCCTGCTCCATGTAGAGGAGCTGAAGGCGAAAGGCTCCAGGCGCACCGACCTTGAGTACAGCCTGATAAAGAGCTACCATGACAGGCTTTCATATAGGATGATGAATGAGAGAGTTATGGATTATCTTGCAAAACTGGTGGTTCCGGAAGGTAAGGATATAGGGGAAACACCGATCGGCAAGTTCATACTGGGGTGGATGAAGCTCTACCAGAGCATAACACTGAGGAAAAAAGATGAGGAGATAAGCACATTCGATTATTTCATTTTCTACCTCATGATAGAGGGAGCGTACACAATAAAGGGGAAGGACATCAGATACCTCATCGATGAGGGCATGCCGACAGTGATCAGGGACACGAAGAGGGTTTCCGGATTCAGGAGAGCGATAAACAGCAAGGAGATATTCGAGATATCAAAAGAGCTAAATAGGCAGGGCATGATAAAATACCTGATGCTTGACAATGAGAAGGTTGTCGAGATGCTTAACAAAAAATACGGAAATGGCAAGCAGGGGATAGGTCTGCTTATAAAATTGCTTAATGACAGGTACAATTCGCGCTACCCCTGACCAGCATATAAGTCGCTAATGGTAGTTTTTTGGTCGAAGTGAGTAAAAAAATGGAAGGCGTGGAGCATGATGGCAGCGCTGTCGGTTCTGCATCGGCAAAGGTCGCTAGCCTCGTGGTCTTTGGTAGGTTCGCCGTTTTGTTCATATCAGGGATAACGTTCGTAATAGTCGCAAGGTTCCTAGGGCCGGGCGTATACGGGATATACATACTTGCGATGTCGTATACGGGGCTATTCACTGGTGTGGCGGATATTGGCGTCTGCACGGCGCTCAACAAATTTATTGCACAATACCGTGCAAGCGGCAGCAAGGAGGACCTCAATAAAGTGGTATCGAACGGTTACTTCTCCGTAATATTATCCGCGCTTGCCTTTTCGCTTATCGCATTCTCGCTGAGCAGCTTCGTGGCTGTCCATGTCCTTGGCAGTGCCAGCTATACCTATATAGTGCAAGTGGTCTCGTTCTGCATATTGGGAGGTATGCTTTTCGGAGTCTCCTATAATATGATGGTGGGCTTCGGGAAGGGTTCGTACGTCGCTCTGATGTTAATATTGCAATCGGTGGTGCAATCGATCATAAGCATTATTTTGGTAATGCTTGGTTTAGGCGCTATTGCCCCCATACTCGGGCTTTTGGTCGGTTATCTCACAAGCATTGTTACCGTCTTTGTCCTCCTCACCACAAAGCTCAAGATAAGGCTAAGGAAGCCCTCATTCGCTTATATAAAGAAATTTTTTGGCTTCTCCTCCCCGATAGCGGTATACAACGGCTTAAGGGGCGTGGTCACCAATATCGCCCCAATAATCCTTGGCATCTTTGCAACAACGGTCATCGTGGGCAACTTTGGGGTCGCGGTAAAGACAAGCTCGATAATAAGCACCTTTACCGACGCCCTCGGATTGGTGGTGCTGCCGATGTTCGCTTATACGGTATCGGCAAAAAGCATCGGGAAGAACATAGGAAAATTCTACAACTATGCGGTCTACATGACATTCATGCTGGTGGCTCCGGCGCTCTTCTACCTTGCGGTGCTTTCAAAGGAGTTCTCGTTCACCGTATTCAGCTCCAAGTACCTCCTTGCGCCCACCTACATATCCCTGATAAGCATAGGCACACTCCTCTGGATCCTTGCAACATATACGACCATGCTGCTCATAAGCACCAGCAAGGTAAAGAAGATACTGAAATACAGCCTCATAATGACCTGCATAGAGCTTACGCTGATATTCACAGTGGTGCCGATGTTCGGGGCGATCGGCCTGATATCCATACTCTTCCTCGTAACGCCATCGCTCATAACGTTTCTGATGTCAAAGGCGGCAAGGGATCTGCTTGATGTGCACCTAGACCTGCGAAAGCTCGCACGTGTGGTGATTGCGGGGCTGATAAGCGCGGCATTCCTCCTGCCTTTGCTTATAGTGCCGGGAGAGTATATAGCCGTCCTTGTGGTTGGCGTGATAGAGCAGATGGCAGTATATCCGGTTATACTGGCGCTTACCGGAGCCGCGGGAAGAGAGGAGCTGAAGGTGCTTAGGGATGTGACCGGCAATATACCAGTAATGAGCAGGATAATAAGCATATTCGCAGATTATACAGGACATTTCGTAAGGGCCTGAATGATCTTACTCCAATGGCTTCAAGCAAGAATAAATTAGTTTGCTGTGTATCTCAAGTATGCAGCCCTTCCTGAGCTTTATAGTCTCCATAATTGTCGATACGTCGTTCTCCTGGGGCAGGATGCTCATCGCGCTTTTCCTCTCGGTTGTGATAAGCCTCTTTGTCGGCATATTCGCAGCTACGAACAAGACCGCCGAGCGGATAATAATACCGATATGGGACATATTCCAGACCCTGCCCATACTAGCCTTCTTCCCGTTCGTGATATTCGTGGTCGTCGCAACGCTGCCCGGCTACATAGGGATAAATGCCGCAGTGATATTCCTGATAGTAACGAGCATGATATGGAACATCACCTTCGGCGTCTACGAGGCTGTAAAGACGATACCGGACGAATTCTTCGAGATAGGGCGGATATTCAACCTGAGCCCGCTTGAAAGGCTGAGGAAGATACTCATACCCGCAAGCATGACCAAGGTGATAGAGCAGTCAGCGCTTTCCTGGTCCATAGGGCTATTCTACCTTGTCACCAGCGAGATATTCTCTACGGGGAATGCGGCCTACACCGTAAAGTACGGGATAGGCGTTGCGCTCACCAACCTCGCCTTCTCAGGCAACTTCGGCTACTACCTTGTAGGCATAGGCGTCTTCATAGGCTTTGTCATCGCGACCCGTTTCCTGCTTTTCGGTTACCTGAAGAAAAGGTTCCAGGGTTATACAATCAATGAAAAGCGTGCGGTACATGAGACGAAGAAGTCACCCATAGTAAGGGCTATCGACAGGATAAATCCGTTCAGCAAGTCAAGATCCGAAACTGTGAGAAGGGGCGTGCTGAGCGCCAGGGAGAGGATCGCAAAGCCGATGGTCGTGATAGGGGTTGGGGCAAAGCATGCAAAAAGGGCTGGAGGCCTGGCAAAGCGCAACATCTATGATTACAGGTATCTGGTGTATGTCGCGCTGCTGTTCTTTGCGATTTACCTCGTATACACGCACCTTTACCTCGTGCCAACATACGCGGGCTATGAATACACGGTGCTGCTGGCCATGGCTGCGACACTTGCAAGGATATGGCTCGTATTCCTGATCATACTTGCGATATCTATCCCCGTGGGCGTATACCTCATCTTCATGTCAAGGAGGAGCGAGAGCTATCTCCTGCTGTTCCAGATAATCGCCTCGATACCGGCAACGATACTGCTTCCGCTGATAGCGGTCTCGCTCAAGAATGCACCTTTCCACAATGAGCTTGTCGCTTTCGTAGTCTTCTTCCTGAGCGGGATATGGTACCTTGTATTCAGCATAATGTCGAACAAGAACACCATACCAAGCTCGGTCTACGAGGTAAAGAGCATATTCGGCGTCAAGGGGAAGAAGGCGTGGAAGGACATATACGTAAAGGCGATAATGCCAGGGATAATAACAGGCAGCATAACGGCCATCGCGGCGGAATGGAATGCGAGCATAGTCGCGGAGCGCTTCACCACGACCGCTGTTGGCAACGGAACCGTGATAACCTCAGTGAACCTGGGCCTGGGAAAGCTCCTTGACACGTCGCTTGCGAGTGGCAACCTCACCCTAATGGTAATAGCCTTAATAAATCTGACAATTGTTATAATACTCATCAACAAGTTATTCTGGAAGAGGACATACAACAAGGTGCTTACTCCGTACAAGTGAGGACATGGACATAATAAGGGTGCAGAAAGTGAGCTATTCGATAGGCGGAGTGGACATAATGAACGAGATATCGTTTGCCACCAAGAAGAACGAGTTCGTATCGATAATAGGCCCTTCGGGCTGCGGGAAAAGCACGCTGCTGCGCATCATGATAGGGCTGATAAAGTCGAACAGCGGCAAGGTACTCTACATGAACAGGGAGATAACCGGGCCGAGGAAGGAGATATCGTTCGTATTCCAGGATTTCGGGCTGCTCCCCTGGCTTACAAACCTGGAGAATGTCAAGCTCGGTCTCTCCTATTTCGACATAAGCGACGAGGAGAAGGAAAAGACCGCCAAGGAGCTCCTTGCGAGGTTCGGGCTGGACGGGTTCGAGTACTCGTATCCGAATGTGCTGAGCGGCGGCATGAGGCAGCGCGTAGGGATCGCCAGGGCGATCGCATCAGAGCCGTATGTGCTTCTCATGGACGAGCCCTTCAGCTCACTTGACGAGCTCACCGCGAATACGCTTAGGTCCGATATACTTAGCATGCTGAAGAATACCGAGATACCCGTAAATTCAGTCATAATGGTGACGCACAACGTCGAGGAGGCTGTGGAGCTCTCGAACAAGATAGTGGTGCTCTCGGCAAAGCCATCGCATGTGAAGGAGATTGTGGAGGTCGGGATGGACTACCCGAGGAGCAGGAGAAGCAGGAAGTTCTCTGATATGGTAGACCATATATACAAGGTCCTTACCGAATGAGCCTGCCAAAAGAGGCTATCGAGTCCGTGAATCGCTATTTTGACCAGGTATCTGATGCATGGTTGTAGGAGAAGATCCCGTTCTCTATCCCCCATTTGAAAAGCAGGTTCTTCAGGATCTCCATGTTGGTGACCTCGTCGCTGTCGAAGAATATCCCCTTCTTGTAGAGCTTCCTCGAGAGCTCCTTTGTACTTATCTTTCCCCTTGCTACGGCCGCTATAGTGCTCTTGAAGGGCTCTACGCTCGCCAGCGCCTTGGCGAATACCTCCCTCTTGTTTGCGTTTGTGAGGTTTGAAGCCGATCTGGTAAGCTTTACCGAGCCGTTGCTTACCGTGCAGAGCTTGAGCATAGAGCACGCGTCTATCAACGGGAAGAGGTCCGCTATGTCCTCCTTCGTGCTCTCCGCTATCTTTGATATCTCCATCGGGCTGCCGCTGCTCTTTATGACCTCTATTATGCCCCTTATCTGGCTTACGCCTGCATTGAGCGGGAACAGCTTCATTAGAATACCTTATGAGTTAAGCGTGGCAACTCTTTTAAGCCTTATCCATGCACAGCGTTGCAAGTTTTATATACATTCATATGGATAGTTACACATGCGCAAAGGTGCCTCGGCTTTAGAATACATGACTGATTACGGTTGGATGATAATCATAGTGGCAGTGGTCGTGGTGGTGCTCTTCAGGATAGGGGTTTTCAGTTCGGGAAACTTCGACGCGAGGATTGTGATGGGGTCGTGCATGCTCTACAGGCCGAACGGCCCTGGGAGCATCAGCTTTATCGATCTTGTGGGGCTTTGCAACAACGGGATACCGAAGTTCGTGAGCGCCTTCGGGTATACAGGGCATTTCCTCCAGGTAGGGTACTCCAACATCACGGTATCAAAGGTGAGGTTCGAGCCCGCACTCTCAAACAGCAACAACAAGATAACCATAACAGGCTGGATATACCCTGGCGTGCCAGGGCCCACGGAAACCGCGCTCGCATACGGGGATTTCAATCACGCCAATCCCCCATTTAACGGCATATACCTGAACTACAACGAGTCGGGGTACTGCAACAGCGGGCTTTTCGAGGTGGTGTACACTTCCTATGTGTGCATCTATTCAAGCAATCTCGCACTGAACCAGTGGCACTTCGTAGCCATAGAGTACAATGGGGTTGACGCGATCGGGTACGACATCGCCGGAGGCGGCAATGTGGTATCTGCAAGCGGGCCGGTGAATCCCTTCTGGATTGCGCCAAGCAATTCGTTGCTGATAGCTGTACCGTGGAACGGCCTCATGTCTAACGTACAGATGTACAATACCTCCCTCTCGGAGAATCAGGTAATCGCGGTGTACAGGGACGGGCTCGGCGGGCCGCCTTCGGATCTTAGAAACCTCGTGGGATGGTGGCCGCTGAACGGAGACTTCAATGACTACAGCGGCGATGGCAACAACGGCTATCCCACGAACACGGCAGTCGACGGAGGTTTGTGGTACAGCAATTACACGATACCGTGATTCTATATAGTTACGGATTAATCGAAAGTCGTATTTTTATAAGGTTACAGGTCGATTAATCTTGGGATGTTGCCTATGAGGTTCAGGTCGCAAAGCGCAATGGAGTACCTGATGACCTACGGATGGGCTGTCCTTATCATCGGGGTCGTGCTTGCCGCATTGGTCTCCCTGGGCGTCTTCAACAGCGCGTTATGGGGTCCGAGGGCATCGGCAGGCTCATGCAAACTTTTCAGGAGCACCGCAGTGACAACGCTGGAGGGCGTGTGCAATAACGTAATTCCTCAATCGGTCGCGCAGTTCAACGGGCAGAACAGCGGGGTAAATCTAATTGTTACGTCACCGCTAAATATCCCCCAAATAGTTACGGTGAGCATGTGGCTCCTCACTACGCAAATGCCTAGTGGCGGTACATATGCCCCATTGCAAATGTCTAATCTGAACGCAGGAGGATGCAACGGCTGGGCATTTTTCCTATATTATTCGCAATACAATTCCATCAACTGGGGACAAAGGTGCACAAATGGGGGGGTTACTCCTACAACTCCAATAATTTCTAACGTGTGGTATAATGTTGTTGGCACATATGACGGAACAACCGCCAAAGAGTATATTAACGGGGCACTGGTAACCACCCAGGCAGTATCAGTAACTCTTATTAATAGCGGACCCATCACGGTCGGCTATGGTAGTGAGGGAAGCCGGCTGGCAGGCTCAATGGCAGATATCCAGATATACAACACTCCCCTAGACGCAAACCAGGTGCAGGCTCTCTACATGGAGGGCATAGGTGGCGTTCCGA
>Ga0326727_10004898_pt1 | contig 39142 bp, 41 predicted proteins | sample MB2enrmetagenome_FD_207643 | JGI IMG/M metagenome (GOLD analysis project Ga0326727, IMG submission 207643) | Lab enriched peat soil microbial communities from McLean, Ithaca, NY, United States - MB29MY | ecosystem: Environmental > Terrestrial > Soil > Wetlands > Peat | place: USA: New York...
CACCAGATGGGACACGACCCTTCGACGAGGATGCCGCGAAGACGGGGGGCGATTTCAACCGCCGAGTCAGCTCGAGTTCGTGGTCCGGGCCACCCGAATTCGCACTTGCCTTTCGGCCGTAACTACACTATGTCTAGCGATAATGTCATCTTAAAGATGGAGCCCGGAAATGGCGCGAGCTATCCACGCCGCCGCGATCGCGATGCGGCGAAGCTCCCAGCTTCGCGCGGCGTCCGCCGCGGCGCGGCGGCGCATCGCCGAGTGGAGCGTGAAGATCATCGCCGCGCTGCGCGATTGCGAGCCGGTTTCCGCCGCAGAACTATGAGCGCGAATGGCGCGAGCGCGTCTTCCACGCGCCGCAAGTCTTAAGTCACCCGTCGCGAGCTCTTCTCGTCAACCAACCACACGCGCCAGGGACAGGACATGACGGCATTGGCGACGATTGATCAGTGTAAGCGGCCGGCGAACGGCGGCCTTGTTTTCGCCGACGCCGACATCGACGCCTATCGCGCCGCGACGCGTCAGTTTGCGGGGGGCGTTTGTCTCGTCACCCACGCCGCCGGCGGAATCTGCGCCGGCATGACGGCTACCGCGGTCGCCTCGCTCTCGGTCGACCCGCCGACGCTGATTGTTTGCGTCAACCGCGGCGCCTCGACCTACGTCGGCCTGACGCGCGGCGCCGCGTTCGGCGTCAGCGTGCTCAGCGCCGACCACATCGATCTCGCCGAGCGCTTCGCCGACCGCGCCGGCGATAAGGGCGTCGACCGGTTTCGCGACGGTCGCTGGCTGATCGCGCCGAACGGCGCGCCGCTGCTTTCGGACGCGCTCGCCGCGTTCGAATGCGAGGTCGACGACCTCGTCGAGCGCCATACGCACGCCATCGTCATTGGCCGCGTCCTAAGCGCCGCGGCCAGCTCGGGCGGCGGCGCGCTCGTCCATTGGCGCGGCAGATTCGACCAGCTCGGCTGGACCCTCGATGAACTGTTGCGCGCGACCGGGCGTTCGCCGACCAGCGCGGGACGGTGAGGCCTGAGCGAAGAACGCGCGCGATGAGCGGAGCGCCGCTTCGGAACTTGCGGCCCGACTTCCGCCGGCGCGGCGCTAAAACCTGCTCGCGCGGCGGCAGCGAATGATGGCGATGATCGTCGAACTTTGACGTCGTTGCGTTTCGGCTCTTCCCTCAAGCCCCGCTCACGCGTGACGCTCTCGCCGCAACGCGACGCCACATCGATCGAGAGCTTCCCCCGTCATGCCGCCGCGCGCGCCGTCGCGCCCCGTTTCGGCGGCCAGGGCGTCGGCAAGTTGCGCGCATTGCAAACGGATGTCGGGAATGGCGATGCATTCCCGAAAGGCGGCGCGGGCCAACGGGCCGATCGCCTCGAGTCGCGGATCGGCGCCCGCTTGTCGGCGCCCTCAAGCCCCCGCGAAACCGTCTTCAGGATCACAGGAGTCCTGAACGTCGATAGCGCCTAGCGCGAGCCGCCGTGGGCGTTGACGGCGATGCGGCGCACCGCGGCCAGCAGCGCCTCGACGTCCTCGCGCGTGTTGTAGAGCGCGAACGACGGCCTGACCGTCGCCTCGACGCCGAACCGGCGCAGGATCGGCTGGGCGCAATGATGGCCGGCGCGCACCGCGATCCCCTCTGCATTGAGCGCCTTGCCGACGTCCTCGGCGCGGCGGCCGTCGAGCAGGAAGGAGACGACTCCCGCGCGCTCGCGCGGCGCGCCAATCAGGCGGACGCCGGGGATGGCGGCCAGCCCGTCGACCGTGCAGGCGATGAGGTCGCGCTCATGGCGCTCGATCGCTTCGAGGCCAATGCGGTTGAGATAGTCGATCGCCGCGCCCAGGCCGACCGCATCGGCGATGTTCCCGGTGCCCGCTTCGAAGCGTTCCGGCGCCGCTTGGTAGAGCGTGCGCTCGAAGGTGACGTCGGGCGATCATGTTGCCGCCGTCCTGCCACGGCGGCGTCGCGCCGTCCGGCCGCCTCGCATGGCGCCGGATCAAATCCCCGCCCCTCCGTCGAACGATTCGTTGCGCGCCTTGGCCTGAGTCACCCGGCTGCCGGCCGGCACGCTATGGGTGAGCCAAACGTTGCCGCCGATCGTCGATCCCTTGCCGATCGTAATGCGTCCGAGGATCGTCGCCCCGGCGTAGATGACGACGTCGTTCTCGACGATCGGGTGGCGCGGGTAGTTCTTGCGCAGGCCGCCGGTCGTGTCGTCGGTTTCGAACCGCACCGCGCCCAGCGTAACCGCCTGATAGAGGCGGACGTTGCGGCCGATGATCGCCGTCTCGCCGATCACTACGCCGGTGCCATGGTCGATGAAGAACCGCTCGCCGATCTCGGCGCCGGGATGGATGTCGATGCCGGTGCGCGAATGCGCGTCCTCGGCGACGATGCGCGCCAGCATCGGCGCGCCGAAGCAATAGAGGCGATGGGCGATGCGATGGCGCAGGATCGCCGCGACGCCGGGGAAGCTGAAAATGATCTCGTCGACGCTCGCCGCCGAAGGATCGCCCTCGAGCCCGGCGCGGACGTCGGCGTCGACCAGGGCGCGCACGGTCGGCAGCGAGGCGGCGAACTCAACGACGATTTCGCCGGCGTTGGCGGGATCGCCGTCCGCCGCGCTGCCGAGCGTGCGGGCGACGAACACGTCGACCTCCCGCGCGCTCAGGCCCTGCGGCCCGAAATGGCGCGGATAGAGCGCCTGCACGACATTGTCGACGACCTCGATCGTCGCTTCGCGCGACGGTAGTTGCGGCGTTGCGCCGCGGTAGCGTCGCCGCTGCGAGGCGGCGCGCAGCCGTCGCAATTGATCGACGACGTCAGACACCTTGAACTGATCGTCGTCCTGCTCCCGCTCGTTGGTCTGAGCGCTCATGCCGCCAGCCCCTTTGCGTCGAACAGGCCTTCAAACAACACGGCGCCGAGGCGACGCTCCTCGGAGTCGAGCAGGACGACGACAATCGTCTTGCCGACGTTCTCGGGCAGTTTGGCGAGACGCGCGGCGGCGACGTAGGCGAGCGCGATGCCGGCGCCGCCGGAGGTCGGCTCGACGATGTCCTTGCCAGGCCCAAGCAGGCCGCGCTGCTCGGCGTCCCGGATCAGGGCCGAACCGATCCGGTCCTTCACCGAATAGCCGGGATTGCGGCCCTCGATCTTGGCCGGCGCCGTCGCGCCGGCCCCGTCGGTCACACGGCTGAGGCGGATGAACGGCGTCCGTCCGATCGAAAGCGAGTTGTCGTTAAGCCGGCGCCCCATGCTACGCCTTTTTTGCGACTTATTTGATCGATTTTATCAATTTACTCCAAAATTGATCCGTTGACAAGGGGCGGCCGGCCTTCACGCCGAGCTAAGGGCCCATCCATCCGCTGACGCTCGTTCGGGCGGACGCAGCGAGGGGGGCCGACTTGTCGTCGTTATTGACTACAAAGTCGATAGATAATATTCATTACAACGTCCGGCCGACCGTAACCCGTGTGGATAGCCACGTCGGGGATGGGAAATTATCAATGACCGAAATCACTTTATCTCCCGCCGCTTCCGCCTCTCGCCGCCTGGGCGAAGATGGCGTCTCCGTCATCGTCGGCGTCGGCGTGCTGATCCTGGCGCTCGTTTCGCTCGTCGGTCCCGATCTGCTCGGCTGGGTGGTGACCACCTCGGTGTGGACCGACCCGGCGAAGGCGCTCGGCGCGCTGTCGAAGACTTACGCCGATCTCGGTGGAATCGGCGCGTTGGCCGCGACCTATGTCGCGCTGCTGGCCGTCCTCTCCGCCGGCGCGGCGGCGCTCGGCGCCAACGTCGGCAAATTCGCGATCGCCTTCACCGTCGTCTTCGTCATCGCCTATGCGAGCTGGTTCGTCGGCAGTTGGGCGTATCTCGCCACGGTCACGCCGGCCGACCAGGCGAAGTTCGGCGTATCGTGGTCGCTGAGGCTGACCAACGAAGGCGGTTTCATCGTCGCGCTGATCGTCGGTCTGATCATCGCCAATTTCTTCCCGCGCTTCGCCGACTGGCTGAAAGAGGCGATCCGGCCCGAGCTCTACATCAAGATCGCGATCGTCCTGCTCGGCGCCTTCATCGCGGTGACCGCGGCCTCCAAGCTCAACCTCGCTTCGTCGCTGCTGCTGCGCGGCGTTGCGGCGATCGTCGAGGCCTATCTAATCTACTGGGCGGTGGTCTATTTCATCGCCCGCAAGTGGTTCGGTTTCAGCCGCGAATGGGCGGCGCCGCTCGCCTCGGGCGTGTCGATCTGCGGCGTCGCGGCGTCGATCGCCACCGGCGGCGCGATCCGCGCCCGGCCGCAGGTTCCGGTGCTGGTGTCCTCGCTGGTCGTCATCTTCGCCGTGGTGGAAGTGCTGATCCTGCCGTTCCTCGCGCAGGCCTTCCTCTCCGACCACCCGCTGGTCGCCGCCGCCTGGATCGGGTTGGCGGTCAAGACCGACGGCGCCGCGGTCGCCGCCGGCGGCATCACCGAATCGCTGGTGCTCGCCAAGGCGGCGGCGGCGGGCGTCAACTATGCGCCCGGCTGGCTGCTCGCCGTGACGGCCACGGTCAAGGTGTTCATCGACATCTTTATCGGCGTCTGGGCGTTCATCCTCGCCTACATCTGGACCAACCACATCAACGTGAAGCCGGACGGCGAAAAGGCCAAGGCGAGCGAGATCTGGGAGCGCTTCCCCAAGTTCGTGCTCGGCTTCGTCGCCACTTTCGTCGTCGGCCTGATCCTCGCGCTGGGCGGCGCCGGGCCGAAGCTCGCCCCGGCGGTCGGCGAAGCCAACACCTTCCGCGTCATCTTCTTCATCCTGACCTTCTTCTCGATCGGCGTGCTCAGCGACTTCCGCAAGCTGTGGCGCGAAGGCTTCGGCAAGCTCGCGGCGGTCTATCTCGTGTCGCTGTTCGGCTTCGTGATCTGGGTCGGACTGATCATCTCCTGGCTGTTCTTCGCCGGGATCAAACCGCCGCTCGCCGGCTAAGCTAAGGAGTGCGCGATGTCGGAACAAGAACTGCGCGACGAGCTGAAGGCGCCGGCTGAGCCTTTGCTGCCGATCGAGAAGAAGCTGATCGGCTGGAGCCTTGGGATCGGCGTCGCGCTGCTGGTGCTGCTCGTGATCGTCAACCATTTCCTGCCGGTCTCGTAACCCCCTTCGGGCAAGCGGGGCCGCCAGGGACTGGAATCCCGCCCTCTGCATGAAGTTCAGCTCGTCGCCGAGCGGACGCGCCGTTCGCGACTTGCTCGCCGGCGCGCCGCTACGCCAGCCAATGGGACGCGATCGGCAATGCAGCCAATCGCGCGTACGAGCGCCGCCGGACGGACGCGGCTGATCGCGTTCGGCGCGCGATCGACGCGTAGCGCCGCCGCAGGCGCTCGCGTCGCCGCTCTGTCAGTCTCCGCGCCGGCGGGATTCTCTTGCCGCGACGCGCTACGCTCAGACGCCTTCGAGCGCTTGGGCGATGTCGGCGATGATGTCGTCGGGCTCCTCGAGGCCGATCGACAGCCGCACGAAGGCGGGCGAGATGCCTGCGGCAGCCTGCTCGGCGGCATTGAGCTGGGAGTGCGTGGTCGAGCTGGGATGGATGGCGAGGCTTCGCGCGTCGCCGATATTGGCGAGATGATAGAAGAGCTTGAGGCGGTCGATGAAGCCAAGCGCCGCCGCCTCGCCGCCGACCGGCTCGAAGCCGACCAGCCCACCATATCCGTATTTGAGGTAGGCGTCCGCGCGCCGCCGATCGAGGCCATTCTGCAGGCCGGGATAGATGACCCGCGCCACTTTCCGATGCGCCGCGAGGTAGCCCGCCACTTTTGCGGCGTTGTCGAAATGGCGCTGGATGCGCAGCGGCAGTGTCTCGAGCCCCTGGATCAACTGAAACGCGTTCTGCGGCGACAGGCTTGGACCGAGGTCGCGCAGCAGCGCCGCGCGAGCGCGGATCAGATAGGCGACCGGGCCAAAGAGCTTGGACAGCTCCAGGTAGTTGTGGTTTTCGTAGCCAGGGTCCGGTCGGTGGATCAATGGCTGGCGGGCGGGAAAATCCGCCCAAGGGAATTGGCCGCTGTCGACGATGGCGCCGCCGATGGTGGTGCCGTGGCCGCCGATGTATTTGGTCGCCGAGTAGACAACGATCGCCGCCCCGTGATCGAACGGGCGGATGGCGAGCGGCGCGGCGGTGTTGTCGATGATCAGCGGAATGCCGAGCGGCCGGCCGATGGCGGCCACCTCGGCGATGGGAAAGACCGAGAGCTTCGGGTTGGGAAGGGATTCGCCGAAATAGAGGCGGGTGCGGTCGTCAGTGGCGCGGCGGAAATTCTCCGGGTCGGCCGGGTCGACGAACCGGGCCTCGATGCCGAACTGCTTGAGGCGCTCGCGGAAGAAGTTGACGGTGCCGCCATAGAGATCCGGCGACGAAACGATGTTGTCGCCCGCTTCCACCAGGGTCAGCACCGCGATCGCGGTGGCGGCTTGGCCGGAGGCGAGGCCGAGCGCCGCCGCGCCGCCTTCGAGCGCCGCCAACCGTTGCTCGAAGGCGTCGACCGTCGGGTTTCCGACGCGCGAATAGGTGTAGGCGATCTGTTCGAAGCGGATGATCTTCGATGCGGTGGCGGTGTCGGGGAAATCGAACGAGGTCGACTGATAGATCGGCACGGTCGTGGCGGAGGTCGCCGGATCATGGCGGAAACCGCCGCCGTGCAGAACAAGCGTCGAGGCGGCGAGCGAGGGAGAGGCTGCGGACATTGACGTATCCTTTCCAACCGACAGCTCGCAGGCTGCGAGCCTTTCAAAAAGAGGATTTGGCGAGCCGCCGGCGCGAATGCGTCGATCGGCGGCCGGGATCGGCTCGACGTCGCCTCAAGCGCCAACGCGCCGAAGCTCGCGTCCGCCGCGCTCGTTGCGTTCGAGCCGCGCGATCGTCTGCGCCCAGCGCGCCGACCATTCGCGAAGCTCGGCCGGGCTGAGCGGCGTCGGCGTCTTGGAGATCTCGTGCGCGGCGATATGGCGGGCGAGCGCGCGATAGATCTCGGCCTGTTCGGAGTTCGGCGCCGCCTCGATCGTCGTCTTGCCGGAAAGCTCGGCCTGGGTGACGGTCAGCGAGCGCGGCACGAACTGGACGATCGGCGTCGAGGTGCGCGCCGCGAAATCCTCGATGATCTCGCGCTGAAAGTCGGCGTTGATCGAATTGGCGATGACGCCGCCGAGCAGCGCGCCGCCCGAATTGGAGAATTTCTCGATGCCGCGAAAGAGATTGTTGGCGGCGTAAATCGCCATGAAGTCGGCCGAGGAAACGGTGAAGACGTGTTCGGCGATGCCCTCGCGGATCGGCACCGCGAACCCGCCGCACACGACGTCGCCGAGCACGTCGTAGATGACGATGTCGAGGTCGAGATCCTCGAATACGCGCTGCTGCTTCAACAGCTCGACCGCGGTGATGATGCCGCGGCCGGCGCAGCCGACGCCGGGCTGGGGGCCGCCGGCCTCGACGCAATAGATGCCGCCGTAGCCCTCGAACACGGCATCGCGCGCGTCGACGCGCCGCCGCTCTGCGAGCAAGTCGAGCACCGAAGGAATGTACTCGCCGCCGCGCAGCGTGTTGGTGGAATCCGCCTTAGGGTCGCAACCGAATTGCATCACCTTATAGCCGGCCTCGGCGAGCGCCGCGGAGATGTTGGAAGTCGTGGTCGACTTGCCGATGCCGCCCTTGCCGTAGATGGCGATCTGCTTCGGTTTGCGGGACATGATCAACGCTCCTTGAAAGTCGGCGCGGCAGGTTCAACCGTGCGAGAAAGTCGGTTCGGCGCGAATGTCGTCGCCGTAGAGATCGCGGGTGAAATCGGTCAGGCCAGGCACGCCGACCGCGTCGGCCCGGCAGCGCTGGCAGTGGGTGAAGACCCTGAGGTGTTTGGCGGCGGCGGCGCGCGCCTCATGCCGCTCGATGAAGCTCGGCGCTTTCAGATGCGCGAGGCGATGCTGGGGGATGAGCGGGATGACGTTGATCATCCGCGCTCCGGCCTTCGCCACGGCCGCGGCGACCTCGCCAATGTGATGGTCGTTGATGGTCGGGATCAGCACCGTGTTGATCTTGATCGTCAGGCCCAAGCTCGCCGCCCGCGCGACGCCGGCGAGCTGGTTGTCGATCAGCCGTCGGCCGGCCTCGACGCCGTTCACCCGCTTGCGCCTCCAGGCGATCATCGGCGTGATGATCGCCTGGATCTCGGGGTCGACCGAATTGACCGTCACCGTCAGCGTCGTCACGCCGGCCGCCGCCAGATCGTCGGCGCGTTCGGGCAGCATCAGGCCGTTGGTCGAGACGCACAGCGTCAGCTCGGGCCAGCGGGCGTGAATGCGCGCGAACGCATCGATCGCGTGGTCGGAGGCGAGCGGATCGCCCGGTCCGGCGACGCCGACGACGGCGAGGTTGGGGACAAGCCGCCGCGCGCGCTCGGTCGTCGCCACGGCTTCGTCGGGCGTGAGCAGGCGCGCGGCGACGCCCGGCCTTTGCTCGACCCGGTTGTAGTCGCGGCGGCAGAAGGCGCAGGCGATGTTGCAGCCGGGCGCGACCGGCAGGTGCAGCCGCGCCGCCCTCGCGTGGCCCTCGGCGGTGGTCGAGAAGCAGGGATGCCGGCCTTCGAGCTCCGGAAACGCGGGCGCCATCGCCGCCGTCCGCATGGCGTGCGCGGGGCACGCGCTGAAGGGGAGCTCGGTCATGCCGTCCGTCGCTCGAACAGCGCAGCGTAGTTGGCGAGCTCGCGGAGCGTCGCGTCGACCGGGTCTTCGCTCTCGAAGGCGAGGACGCCGAGCTTGTCCAGCCGGCTGAGCGCGCATTCGCCGATGCGCGCGACGACCACCGCGCGGCAGTCGGCGACCGTCGCGACCGAGGCGTCCATCAGCGCCTCGGCGCGATCGTCGCCGCCGCTCCCGCAGGCCGGTCGGTTGACGCGCGTCTCGACGAGGCGGGCCCCGTCCGGGGTCACCTCCCAGATTTCGAACCGCGTCGCCTGGCCGAAATGCTCCGACACCCGCACGCCGGAATGCGTGCCGATGGCGACGCGGACGGCGCCGGCGCGCTCGGGCGGAGGGGCGAGCGCATTCATAGGACGGCCGCCTCCGGGTTCTCTTCGGTCGATTGCCTGACCACGGTGGTGTAGGCGCGCTCAAGCAACTGCAGGGCGCCGCGGTAGCCGACGTAGGAGCGCGCCAGCACCACTTCGTCGGTCGCCGGATAGCTGATCTCGATGAGCGGCGCGCCGATCGCGGCCGCGACGGAGCCTTCCCAGGTCGAGCCGAACACGATCGGGTATTCGCCGACGCGGCGGCGTTTGGCGATCAATTGGTGGGCGCGATGGCCATCCGGCTCGAACGCTGGATCGCCGTCGACCCCGGGGGCGAGCTCGCGGAACGCCGCGCGAATCGTCTCATGCTCGCTTTCGGGCGGGTTCTTGGTGAGGACGATGACGCCGGGGTTGAGGCCGAGGTCGCCGACGAAGAACTTGGCGATCGCCAGCGCATAGGTGCTTTCGCTGACGATGTTGATCTCGGACGGCAGGCGATACTCGCTGGCGCAGCCGGCGTAGAAGTGGGCGAAGTCGCGCAGGTAGCGGTAGTAGTCGCGCTCCTCGCGCTTGATGAAATTCTCAACGCGAGCCGCGTCGGCGCCGACCGCGTCCCCGATCCGTCTGAGGAAGGCGGCGGTCGCGCGCGCGCCGATCGGAATCGCTGGCTCGTGCAGGAAGGGCTGGCCGTAGGCGCTCTCCAGGCGTCGGGCGATGGCGAGCCCGAGCCACGGCGAGAGCACGATGTTGAGCTCGGCCAAGGGAATCGCCCGCCATTCGCTTAAGCCCTCGGACGCGGGGCCGAAGAGGATGTTCACTTCCAGGCCTATGCCTTCGAGGATGCGGCGGATTTCGGCGAGGTCGCCGCGCCAGAACGGGTTCTGGTAGGGCAGCAGCGACCAGATGTTGACGAGGCCCTTGCGCGTCTTGCGGGTCGGGCCGGCGCGCTTGGCGACATATTGATCGAGGATGGCGCGCACGACCGTCTCATGACCGGTGAAATTCGTGCCGCGGTAGCCGAGCGTTTCGGCGAAGACCATCGGGACGCCGCGCCGCTGATAGGACTGGACGACATTGGCCACGTCGTCGCCGACTAGGCCGGGAATGCAGCCGCTCTGGACCACGTAGAGCTCCGCCTCCATCACCTTCAGGGTCGAGGCGATGAGCGCGTCGAGGCGGGCGGCGCCGCCGAAGATCACTTCCGTGTTGCCGATGTTGGTCGAGGGAACGTGGAACTCGCCACCCTGGTAGCCAGAGATGCCGGAAAGGGCGCGGAACTGCTTCGACGCGCAGCCCGGCCCGCAATGGGTGATCGGGATCGCGCCCTCGATGGCGATCACCGAGGCGAGCGCGCCAAGCGCGCAGACGTAGCGCGCCTGCTCGATCGGGCCGGGAGAAGCGGCGAAGCCGCCGGGAGCGTCTTCGTCGAGGCGGGGCTGGATGTTCATCGGACCTCCCTCGCTCAGGCCGCGTCGGCGGCGGCGAGCGCGTAGGGGTTGGTCTCCTCCAGCCACCATTGCTGGTAGGGGAAGCGCGAATGCGCGGCGACGTCCTCATAGAATCGGCGCCGCGGCAGCACGCGCAGGATCGCGCGGCCGATGGTCAGCGGGCCCTCGTAACCGAGGCCGTCGTTGGAATAGAAGATCGGCAGCACGGGAATGCCCATCCGCCCGGCGAGGATCGCCATCGAGCCGGAATGGCGGCAGATGACGAAATCGGGGTTAGCGCGCTTCAGCGCCGCATGCGCCTGAAAGTGCTGATCCGGGCTCACGGTGAAATTCGGGATGTCGCCGGTCGTCTGGACGAGATGGCCGAGCGAGTCCTGCTCCGGGTCGCGGCTGTCGGTCGACGGGTCGTGATGGAACGAGAAGGCGCCGTCGACGGCGACGCCCAGTTCGCGCAAGTCGGCGACGAGGCCGTGGGCGAAGGCGGCGCCGGCGGCGACGAACCCTTTCTTGCCCTTCAGCGCCGCGCGCAACCGCGCGAGCTCCGGCGCGACGCGCGCGCGTTCCGACGCGATCACCGCCTCGACGAGAGCCTCGCGCTTGGTGACGCGGGCGATGTCGCGCAGCCAGTTGTCGGTGGCGTCGAGCCCATAAGGCAGGGGCGCGCGGATCTCCGGCACGCCGTATTCCTGCTCCAGGCCGGCCGCCAGATAGGACAATACGAAGCACATGGTGACGGTCGCCGCCGCCGTCGACAGATCGGCGAGGCGTTCGAGCGAACTGCCGCCCATCACCAGATTGACGGTGAGGCCGAGCGGATTGATCAGCGGCGAGAACACGTCCGGCCCGCCGAGGTGAATGACGTTGAGGAGATCGTCGCGCTTCTCGTTTGGCCGACGCGGGACCAGCCCGCGCAGGATGCCGTGCTCGATCACGTCCCATCCCGACGACCAGTGGCGCGACTTGAAGCCCTCGCAGTGGAGCGGCACGACCGGGACGCCGATCTCCTCCTCGAGCTGGCGGGCGATTCCGTCGACGTCGTCGCCGATGATCCCGGTGGCGCAGGAGGTGGCGACGAAGATGACGCGTGGGCGGTGGCGCTCGTAGGCCTCGCGAATGGTTTCGGCGAGTCGGTCGACGCCGCCGAACACCATGTCGCGTTCGCCCAGATTGGTGCAAATCGACTTGGGGTCTTCGGGCTTCCAGCCGCGCCGCGCGGCGAGGTCGCGCGAATAGCGCGAGGTGAACGACTGGCTCGCGGCGCAGCCGATCGGCGAATGCTGGATTACCACCGTGTCCCTGATGATGGTGGCGTTGGTGACCGCGATCTGCTCGGCGCACATCGACGCCTGCGAATAGGGGCTCGACAGTTCGCACAGCCGGCGCCCGCCCGGGCCGCAATCGCGGCCGCAGCCGTATGTGAAGGCGGAATCGCGCGCGAGCTCTCGCGCCCCGCCCTCCCATTGCGTGATGGTGCCGAGGCGCTGTTCGCGGGTTTCCACCTGCGGCGTGCGAAGGTTGATGGCCATCGGAGATTGCGCTCCTGGATCGTCGCGACGCATCCCCGCGGACGCGTCTTGGTAAAACTAGATAAAGACGATAGACATTATGATCTTAAGCGGCGACCCTGTCAAAGTCGAAGATGACGCGGTCGCGGGCGATGACGGCGCAGCGGCTGGAATCCGTCTGCGGCGCAACGTCGCGCCGTCGGCGCGCAAACGGAGAACGCGATGATCGACGGTCCGGCGTCGCGATCGGGCGCGTCGATCGCCCCGGCCTGTCGACGAAGACGTCGGCGGCGTCGATCGCTTTCGGCCGACCTGGGCTACGGACGTCATGCGGCGCCGCCGCCGCGCTGCGTCGTCCACAGACTCGCCGACAAAATCGCCACGCCGATCCAGAACGCGCTCGCCCAATAGGCGATGAAGACGCGCGGGTGCGCGCCGAGGCACAGCTTCGTGGCGAGCGCGCAGAGGTCGGAATCTCGGACGAGGCAGCGCCCGGCTTCCGACCACGACAGATAGCCGTAGCCGACCATCGCGCCAAAGCTCGTCCACCACCAGACGAGCGCCGCCGCGATCGTCGCGCCGCCCAACGCCGCCAGGACCAAAGTCGGACGGTTCATCGCGCGCTCACGTCTCGAGGCCGAGCGTCGCCAGGATCTGGCGGCGCAGCGCGATGAGCTCAGGGTCGTCGCGATGGCGCGGATAGGGGCGATTGACCGCGAATTCGGCTTTTATGCGGGCCGGACGTTCGCTGAGAAGGATGACGCGCGAAGAAAGCAGCAGCGCCTCCTCCACGTCGTGCGTCACCAGAATTGCGGTGAACCCCTTCCTGCGCCACAGCGCGACGAGTTCCGACTGCAGCGTCAGGCGGGTCAGCGAATCGAGCTTGCCCAGCGGCTCGTCGAGCAACAGCAGCGCCGGATCGTTGACCAGCGCGCGCGCCAGCGCCGCGCGCTACGCCATGCCGCCCGACAATTGGCGAGGATAGGCGCGTGCGAAGTCGACGAGGCCGACGAGCGCGAGCGCCTGGTCGACGCGGCTGCGTTGCCTCGCGAGCGCGCCGCGTGCGTCGAGGCCGGCGGCGACGTTGCCCCACACGGTCATCCACGGAAACAGGGTCGGGTCTTGAAAGACGAGGATGCGTGAGGGATCGGGCGAGACGATCTCTTCGCCGTCGCCTCTCACCGAGCCGTCCGACGGCTGTTCGAGGCCGGCGACAAGACGCAGCAGCGTCGACTTGCCGCAACCCGACGGGCCCAGCACGGCGATGAACTCGCCCGCGGCGACCGAAAGGTCGATCGCGTCGAGCACCGGCAGAGGCGCGCCGCGCAGATCGAAGGCGTGGCTGACGCCTCTGATCTCGATGGCGACGCTTTCGCCGATCTCGGCCGGCGCGGCGCGCGCGGCCTGGGCCGACGCGGACATCAGATGAAGCCCTTCTGCCAGCTCAGCAGCCGGTCGCGGGCGACGAACAGCAGCTTGACCATGCCGGCGCAGAGAAGCGCCATGATGACGATGGTCGCGTAGACATTGGCGTAGCCGGAGTAGTTCGACTGGAACTGGATGTACCAGCCGAGTCCATATTTCGAGCCGAGCATCTCGGCGACCACCAGCACCGCGAACGAATAATAGAGCCCCATGAACAGGCCGACGAACGTGTGCGGCGCCGACGCCGGGATCGCGATGCGCGAGATCAGATACCAGGGATTGGCGCCGAGGTTGCGCCCGACGTCGTAGTAGGCGCGGTCGACCGAGGCGACGCCCGAGGCGGTGAGAATCGTCACCGGAATGCCCGAGGCGAGCGCGACGATGAACGCGCTCGCTTCGAAAGTTGTCGGGAAGAAATAGAAGGTGCAGGGAATCCACGCTGTCGCGGGCACCGGGCCGATCAGTTTCAATATCGGCATGCCCCAATAGGCGAAACGCTTCGACCAGCCGAGCGCGACGCCGGCGGCGTAGCCGACGGCGGCGCCCAGGCCGAAACCGTAAGCCCAGAGTCTCAGCGAGTAGCCGATGCAAATGAGAAGACGCTGCCATTCGGTCACATAGACGTGGAGCAGCCCGGTCGGCGGTGAGAAGAACGGCTTCGGCAACCAACCGGTCTTGGCGGTCGTCAGCTCCCACAGCGCGAGCCAGACGCCGACGGCGATGAACCAGGGACCGTAATGATCGAGGAATTCGCGGCCGCGGCCGGCGCGCGGGCCGGCGATCGAGAGCAGGGCCAACGCGCCGGCGCCGACGCCGACGATGATGGCGAAAAGGCCGCTGCTGCCCCATGGCGTGACGTCCGGCAAGGATACGGTGACCACCGCCGCCGCCGCCCAGCTCGCGGCGGCGTAAAGCCCTGACGACCAAAGCGGGCGCGCAGCCGGGCGCGCCAACGTGGGGGCGCCCGACTGCAGAACTTGCGTCGCGTCGCTCATGGTCTTTAAGCCAGGATATTGACGGTCACGCGCTCGGCCAGTTCCTTCGGATCGGTGGTCGGGTCGAGCACCTTGACGAACTTGAGGTCTTCCGCGGCGATGCGGATCTGGTCGATCAGCGCCTCACCGACCGGGTGGTTGTGGTAGACCAGCGCGCCGAGGATTTCGGTGAGATCGGCTTCGGTTAGCCCCGCCGGCTTGAGAGTCTCGGCATACCACTTGGCCACTTCGTCGGGGTGCGCGGCGGTATATTCGTGCACCTCGATATTCCCTTCGGCGAGGCGGCGCAGCGCATCCTTGTTGGCGGCGAGGAACGGGCCGTTGGCGCCGAGCACGCAGCAGGTGTGGCCTTCGTAGTAGCCGGACTGGGTGTCGGCGATATGCAGGAAATTGTGTTTCTTCTCGATTGACCAAGCCCAGGGGTCGATATGGATTCCCGCGTCCGCTTCGCCGCGCGCGATCGTCTCGCCGACCAAATCGAACGGGACGGTCTTCCAGGTCACGTCGTCGTTAGGATCGAGACCAGCCCTGGCGATCGAGACCTGGAGCACCGTTTGCGGCGATGCGCCCATCACGAACGTGGCGATCGTCTTGCCTTTGAGGTCTTTGAGTTCCTTCACGCCGGATTTCTCGGAGGCGAACAGGCGGCCGCAACCGCCGTGCGAGCCGACGAACAGCTTGACGTCGAAGCCCTGTTCCAGCGGCTTGAGCCAGTCGCCGACTAGGCCGGCGCCGGCGTCGGCCTTGCTGGTGGCGAGCGCCTGGATCACCGTCTGGCCGTTCGACGTGAAGGGATAGAGCTCGACGTCGAGATTGTGCTTGGCGTAGATGCCCTTCGCCACGCCGAAGCCGAGCGGCGAATGGCACGCCGCGATGTCGGCCCAGGCGAGGCGGATCTTCGACGCCGGCCCGGCGATCGCCGGCGCGAACACGCGGCCGCCGAGCGCCGCCGCCGAGGCGGCGACGCCTGCTGCGCCGACGCCCTTGAGAATGCTGCGGCGCGAAAGCGGGCTGTGGCTAGGGGACTTCGACATGAGCGGCGTCCTTTCTGGTTTGATGACGGCGATGGGTCAGGCGGCGTTGCGCGCCGCGGACTGAGACGCGCCTTCAGCGGCGTCGAGCGCGCCGACGCCGCCTTCGAGCTGGGCGACGCGCTGCTCGAGCGCGTCCTGCGTCGGGTTTTGCACGCGCGTGTAGATGTTGCCGAGCTCTTCGATCGCGAACAGGCGCGCCGCGTGGCCAGTGTCGTGGAACTGATAGGAAGCCGACTGATAGATCGGCACGGCGACCGCGCCGCTGACCGGGTCGGCGCGGTGCGTTCCGCTGTGCAGCGCGAGCGTCTCGAAACGTTTGCCGTCGGTCGCCATGAAGAGACTCCGGATAAGATTGGGGAGCGAAGGTCAGTAGGCGGAGGCCCCCTCGGCGGGCGCCGAGCCGGGATCGAGCAGATCGGCGTGGTGCCGACGCGCGACGTCGGGATGCGAGCGCAGCCGGCTCTTGAGGTAGTTGCGGCCGACCTCGCGAAACAGCGGATTGAGCGGGTCCTGGGTGAGCCCGCGCGACTGCGCCGCCAGATGCGGCGGCAGCTGGAGCCGCGGCGCTTCGGCGTCGAGCCGCGCGCCGAGGAAGAACGCGATCGACAGCCTTTCGCCGCCCGCCGGCGGCGAGACGACGCGATGGACGTTGGCGCGCAGATAGCCGTTGGAGGCGATCTCGAGGATTTCGCCGATGTTGACGACGAACGCGCCGGGGATCGGCGGCGCGTCGATCCAGCCGCGTTCGCCTTCGACCTGCAGGCCGGCGACGCGGTCCTGCAGCAGGATGGTGACGAAGCCCGAGTCCTTGTGGGCGCCGACGCCCTGGTCGCCTTCGCTCGCGTCGCGGCCGGGGTAACGAATGATCTTGACCAATTGGTTCGCCGCCGGCGTGTAGATCGGGGCAAAGACGTCTTCCGGCTGATCGAGCGCCGCCGAGAAGGCTTGCAGGACGCGGATCGCCAGCGCGGTGACGCGCTCCTGATAGGCGAGCAGGGTCGGCTTCAGCTCGGGCAGACCGGCCGGCCACTGGTTGGGGCCCTGGAGACGCTGCCACGGCTGCTTGATCGCTTCGGGCGGCAACGCCGGGCGCTCGGCGCCGACATCGACCTGCTCGCGCCAGTCCGGCTTGCCGCGGGTGTACTCGAACCCCTTGCGGGTGTAGCCCCGGAACTGCGGCGAGTTGATCATCTCGATCGCCAGTTTCTCGGACTCGGGCAAGGCGAAGAAGCGCCGCGACAGCGCCAGCGCGTTTTCGATCAGCGCGTCGTCGACGCCGTGGCCGGAAAGGTAGAAGAAGCCGAATTCGCGCGCCGCGGCGCGCAGGTCGTCAAGGAAGGACGCCCTGTCGCCGCCGACCGCCGCGTAGCGGCGGAAATCGAGGATCGGCAGTTTCGCCTCGCCGCGCCCGCTCGCCATTTCGCCACCCTTGCTCGCGCGAGCGGCCCGGTCCGCCCGAAGCTCAAGATCCCCGAACGTGCGCAAAGAGTCAACTAGGTCTATCGATATAGTAGTCTGAATCCGCCGACAACGGCGACGGCCATGACGCCGCGAGCGGCTTAATTCTAAAGCCCCCGGCTTTGCCGGGGATGCTTACAGTTCGGCGTTTGCTCCGATCTGTTTCTTTCCACCGTGAGGCCCGACGCTTGCCTCTCAAGCGGCGGTCTTGCCGAGATAGGCATGGCGAATATCGGGATCGTCGAGCAGCGCGCGGGCGGAGCCGGAGAGAACGATACGTCCGGTCCGAAGCACATAGCCGTAATCGGCGATCGACAGCGCCAGGCTAGCGTTCTGCTCGACCATGAAGACGCTGACGCCACTGCGATTGATCTCGCCGATCAGCTCCAACACGCGATCGACGAACAGCGGCGAGAGGCCCATGGTCGGCTCGTCCATGCAGATCAGCCGTGGTCGGCTCATCAGCGCGCGGCCATCGCCACCATCTGCTGCTCGCCGCCGGAAAGCGTGCCGGCCCGCTGCGCTAGCCGCTCGCCAAGCCTGGGAAAGCGGTCGAGCAGGTCGGCGAGATCTTCCGCCACGCGCGCTGCATCGCTCCGCAGATAGGCGCCCATCAGCAGGTTCTCGCGCACCGTCATGGCCGGAAACAGGCGCCGCGCCTCGGGAATCGACGCAATCCCTCGGCGGACGATCTGCGGCGTCGAAAAACCGGTGATGTCCTCTCCTGCGAAGCGCACCCAGCCGCTTCGCAGCTTCACGAGGCCAAGGATCACCTTCATTACGGTCGACTTGCCGCTCGCATTGCCGCCGAGCAGACAGACGATCTTCCCTTTCGGGACCGCGAGCGAAAGATCGAAAAGCGCTTGGATAAGGCCGTAGTACGAATCAATTCCGGCGAGTTCGAGCAACGGCGAGGCGCTCATGCCGCGGCCACGTTCGCGTCGTTCCGGCCGCGAGCGGAATGGCCGAGATAGGCCTCCACGACCGCAGGATGGTCGCGCACCTCGTTGGGGACGCCCAAGGCGATGCGGCGACCATCGTCCATCGCGAGCACACGGTCCGACAGGCGCATCACCATATCAAGCTTGTGCTCAATCAGAAGGATCGTAAGCCCGCCGGGCTTCAGCTCGGCGATAGTCTTTTCCATTTCCGCGGTCTCCGTTTCGTTCATGCCGGCGGTCGGTTCGTCGAGCAGGAGCAGGCGCGGCCGTAGCGCCAGGGCGCGGGCGAGCTCGAGCCGACGGCGGTTGGCGTAGGAGAGCGAGTAGGCGGGATGATCGAGCCGAGGCGTCAGGCGGTCGCCGAAGCGAGCCAGAATCCTTTCCGCCTCCGCGCGTAGCGCCGCTTCCTCTCGCCGCACCGGGCCGGGGCGGATCGCCGCCAGCAGCAATTCGCCGACCGGACCGAACCCCCGCCAACCGGGGCGCACCGCGGCCAGCCGGGCATGGGCGCCGACCAGCACATTGTCGAGCACCGAGAGGTTGCCGAACACACGTCCGTGCTGGAAGGTGCGGGCTAGGCCGAGCCGCGCCAGCCGCTCGGGCGAGCGGCCCGTGACGTCGGTCCCGTTCAGCCGAACGCCGCCAGCGTCCGGTCGGTCGAATCCGCTTACGAGATTGAACAAAGTCGTTTTGCCGGCGCCGTTGGGACCGATCACGCCGATAAGCTCGCCTTCCAGCACCGCCAGTTCGAGGCGGTCGACTGCGGCGACCCCGCCAAAGCGGCGGCTCAGCCCGGAGATTTCCAGCATCGGCGCGGTCATACGGTCCCCAACAGGCCTTGGGGCTGGTGGCGGATCAACAACAGCAGCGCGACGCCATAGATGAGCATCCGGTATTCGGCGGCGGGACGAAATAGCTCGGGCAGGCCGACCAGCAGCGCCGAGCCGAGCGCGGCGCCGAGCACATTGCCGAGCCCCCCCGAGAATCACCACGGTAATCGCCAGGATCGAGAGCTGCGTGTCGAAGGTGTCGGGGTTGATGTAGGAGTACAGATGCGCCGCAGTGGCCCCGGCGACGCCGGCGCCGAAACCGCCGAAGGCGAAAGCGAGCGCCTTGTAGCGCAGCGGCTCCACCCCATAGGCCCGGACCGCCACCTCGTCCTCGCGGATCGCCCGCCAAGTCCGGCCGAGATGAGAATCGAGCAGGCGAACTTGCAGCAACCCGAACAGCACAACCAGCGCGAGCATCAGCCAGTAGAGCGCACGCGGCGAATCGACCTCGATCGAGCCGATTGATGGGGCGGGAATGCCGGATAGGCCGAGCGGCCCACGCGTCAGTCCGCTCCAGTTCAAGATCACGAGGGCGACGATCTCGCCGATGCCGAGGGTGGCGATGGCGACGTAATGGCCGGTCATGCGCAGCGCCGGCAGCACGATCAGCGCGCCGAGAAGCGCAGTGATCAAGCGCGCCGCCGGCGCGCTGGCCACGAAGGGCCAGCCGCGGTCGAGCGCCAGCAGTCCCGAGGCGTAGCCGCCGATGGCCAGAAGCGCGGCGTGGCCGAGCGAGATTTGTCCGACCGTGCCGGAGATCAGAGTTCAGAGTGAGGCCGAACGCCAAGAGCGCCATGAGCAGAGCGTTGGCGAGGGTTTGCAAGAGATAAGGTTCATTCCACACGAGCGGGAAAAGCCCCGCTGCGGCGACCAGCGCGACGAGCGCCGCGCGGGGCAGGCGCAGCGGCTTCGAAGGCGCGACGAAGGTCCCGGTCATCGGTTCGGGCGGCAGCTCACGACGCCGGCTGAACAGGCCGTTCGGCGCCGCCGCCAGGATCAAGATCATGAGGACGAAGGCGAACAGGTTGCGGTAGCTGGCGCCGAACAGGGCGACCCCATAGCTCTCGGCAAGCCCCAGGATCAGGCCGCCGGCTATGGCCCCCGGCACGTTGCCGAGGCCGCCGAGCAACATCGCCACCATGCCTTTGAGCGTTGCGTCGAAACTCATGGTGGTGTCGATGCTGTGGTAGAACATGCCGACCAGCAGACCGCCGACGGCGCCGAGCGCGGAAGCGATGGCGAACACCGCCATGTTCACGCGGTCGGTGTCCACCCCCATTTGGCGCGCCGCATCCGAGTCCTGAGCGGTGGCGCGCACCGCCCACCCAAGCTTGGAGAAACGTAGGAAGCCGAACAGCAAGGCGGCGGCGGTCACGCCGAAACCGGCGATCAGGAGATCGCTGGCGCCGATGGTCACCCCGCCGAGCGGCAGTCGCCAATCCGGCAATTGGCTCGGCATCGCGTGCGGATCGGCTGAAAAAACGAGCTGAACCGCGTGGTCGAGCACCAGGCCGACGCCGATGGTGGCGAGCAACGGGGCGATCCGAGAACGCTGAAGCAGCGGCCGCAGCGCGAAGCGCTCGATCCCCGCCCCGACCGCCGCGCCGCCGGCGGCGACGATCAGCACCGTCGCCGGCAGCGGGGTGTGGAGATAACGGATCGCCGTCCAGCCGAGATAGGCGCCCACGGTGAACACCGAGCCGTGGGCGAAGTTGATCAGATTGGCCACGCCGAAAATCAGCGCCAACCCAACCCCCAGCAACGCATAGATGTTGCCGATGACGAGGCCGTTGATGGTGTAGTCGAACCACGGACCCACTCAGTTCGCCTCCGGCTTGTGGCCGTCCCAGATCACGAACTTGCCATCCTTGACGACCAACCGGACGAAATGCGGACCGGACACCCGGCGACTGACGGGGTCAAAGGTGGCGCTGCCGAACACCACGCTGGGCAGATCCTTGATCTTGGCGATGCCCTCGTGGATCGCCTCGCGGCTGGCGCCGAACTGGCCGACGATGCGGCTGATGAAAATAAGGCCGTCATAAGCGGTGGCGTTGAACCAATCGGGATCCTGGCCGAACTTGGCGCGGAACGCCGCGACGAAGGCTTTGACTTCGGGGCGCGGCTCCTCGGAGAAGAAATACGCCTGGGTGAAGACGCCGTCGGCGTCTGCGCCGGCCAACTCGATGAGCTTCGGCGAATAAAGCGAGCCGACACCAGCCACCGCCTGCTTCAAGCCGAGCTCCCGAACCTGGCGGAGAATGACGGCGCTGTCGGCGTAGTAGGCTTCGAGCACAATGGCGTCGGGATTGGCGTCGCGGACGCGCACCAGAGTCGACCGGAAATCATGCTCGCCGGGCTGAAAACCCTCGGTGGCGACGATCGACGCTCCGGCCGCTTGAGCGCTTTGCACGAAGCGGTCCTTGCTGACTACGCCCCAGTCGGTGTTGAGGTGCAGCACCGCGAGCTTCTTCCGCCCCAGGCCCTCGATCACGTACCTGGCCAGCGACGGCTGTTCGTCCTCCTGGCTGACGCAATTGCTCCACGTGTAGTCGCCGGCCTTGGTGTAGTCGGGGTGGGAATTGGTGATGCCGAGTTGGAGCAGCTTGCCCCGGTTGTAGATCGGCGAGGCGGCCATCGAAGCGGGGGAAGAGAAATCGCCGAGTTCGGCCAGGATGCGCGGGTCGTTGACAAATTTCTGGGCGATGGCGACGGACTGCCGCGGGTCGCTCTGGCTGTCTTCGAAAACATACTGGAACGGTCGACCGCCGGCCGCGTTGATCTGGTCGAGGGCAAGATCGAAGCCGGCCTTCCACTGCCCCCCGTATTGGGCGTTCGGTCCGGTCAGCGGACCGCTGACGCCGATCACGATGGGCTCCTCGGCGCGGCTGCGAGCGGCCATCAGCCCCGAGGCGCCGGCGGCGGCGCCAGCGATGAGAAAGGAACGACGATTGAGTGACATTGAGGCTACTCCTGCTGCCGGACATCCGGCCCAAATCGTGCTGAGACTTCAGGCGCTAAAGCCTATTCGCCGCGGATGAGGGCGAACGACTTCAGCCGGCGGTCCGACCGGGGACGACGTGCAATCGACAACGGTCGTGGCCGTCGCGTTTCCAGCCTTCGGCTGTGAAAGAGAACCCGGCGGCGGTGAACAAGCCGCGGTCGACTGCGCGAGCGCCCTGACACAGCTGCTCGATTTCCTCGTCGCTGCGGCCCATCTGCTTCCAGGCGCTCACCAGTGGGCAGCTATGGAGTTCGATGTCGAGATGATCGGCGTCCTCGCGCAGAACTCCGGGCGCGAATAACGCGTCGGCCACGGGTATGGAGCCGAGGAAAGCCTCTCGCAGTCCGGCGAGGTCGTTTGGCGCGAACGCGGCGAATGGCCCAGCGCCGGCCGCCCCCATCCGGCGAGTCGCCTCGGCCAGCAGCTCAACCGCTCGATCAGGGCCAAAACTTTCACGCAGAACATCAAAAATATGGGCATAGGCCCGGGCGCGGACGGCGAACGCGTCCAGTAGGGCCTTAATGGGAACCGTCCGTTCGTCGGCCAATGCTGCAGTCATCGGGCGTCTCCCTCAGTTGACACTAGGCATTAATACATGCGCTACACCAATGAAACTTGCGCCGCCCATTCGTTCTATACATTCAATAGCGGATTTCGATAACCGCATACGGCTTGAGGCAGCATATTGACTATGTTGATCGTTCCTTCGAGGTGGATTAAGCAAGGCGCCGCCTAAAGTCTTCACCGAAAATCGGTCAACGCCTCAACTCGGCTGGGCCGGACGACGGTCGGCGATGTAACCGGCTGAAAAATTGTGTCCTCGCAGACTCATTGTTTGGCGCTGGTTCTCACACACGCTGAACTCCGTTGCGCAAGCGGCGGCGTCAGCAAGCGTTTCAATACGGAGGACCATAATAGTTGACAAAATCGATATAAAATTAGAAATGATCAATTAATGAATCTGAATCATGCGTCGGCGTTCGAGAATCCGCCGTTGGCCGCCGTCCGGGCTTTCGAAGCCTTCGCGCGTCACGGCAGCGTCACCCGCGCCGCGACTGAGCTTGGCGTGACGCAATCGGCGGTCAGCCATCAGCTGAAGGCGCTGGAGCGGTTTCTGGGGGTCACGCTGGCGGAGCGCCGCGGCCGTCGGCTGGCGCTAACGGTCGACGGACGGAAGTTCGTCGAAACGGTCCGGCCCGCTTTCGCCATGCTGCGCGCCGCGGCCAATCAGATGCGGCTCCACGCCGCGGAGCGGGAGGCGGCGATCAGCGCGCTGCCGGTGTTCGCCGTGGGCTGGCTGATCCCGCGTCTCGGACGTTTCATGGCGGCCAATCCCGAGGTTCCGGTGCGCGTCATCTACGCGCAGAACCGCAACTACTCGAGCGACGCCGCCGACATTTCGGTGCGCTTCGGCGTTGGCGAGTGGTCCAACTACGTCTGCGAGCGCTTCCTCCCGGGCGCCGTGACGCCGGCCTGCAGCCCGCAGTTTCTGCGACGCTACGGCCCTTTCGCGCAGACCGCGGATCTCCTGCGAGCGCCGTTGATACACGACGAGGACCAGGGACACTGGGCGCGATGGTTTCAGAGCGCCGGCGTCGCCGTGATGCGGGAATCCGCCGGCCCGCTGTTCGAAGACGAGCATCTGACGCGCGCCGCGGCGCTGGCTGGCCTTGGCGCCGCCTTGGTGCGGCCGGCGTTGATTGAGAACGATCTCGAAAGAGGCAATCTCGTCCTGCTCAACGGCCACTACTTCGACGACGGTCGCGACTACTACCTGTGCGTCCGCGACGGCGACGACGTGTCCGACGGGGCGAAACGACTGGCGCGCTGGTTGCGCCGGGAGGTCCAATCGCGTTCAACCAATCCGGCGCCGACGGTCTCCGGCCGATTCGAGCGGCCGCCATCTCCGGTCGGCGACGCCGGCGCGGCGCAACAGCCGGTTGACGAAGGCCCGTTTTCAGCCGGGGGGCGGGTCGGCGAACCGCCGCTCGGCGAGCGACAGCGGCGGCGCCCCGCTGTGTCCGAGGCGATCCGCGCGCCGGCGAATGCGGCGGTGACTTTCTTGCCCTGGGCGGCAGGAGATGAGAACAGCGCAAAAGCATCATCGGCCATCGCGGCCGTGGCGGGCGCGAAAGCGCGCGAAGGGCTGGTGTGAGCAACCGAATCCTACGCGATTCCAGCAGCTCGAGCTACGACTGTCGGCCGAGGAAATCGCTCGTCACGAATAAGATGGGCGAGTTGGGGCGCAGTCGCCTCGAAAAGGGCGGGCGCCCGGCGAATGTCGGTCAATTCGGCATGACGGCGCCAAAGGAGAACGATCGTTGACCGCGGACGTGACGAAGGGCCAAGCAACCAAGGCGATTCACGCGGGCTCGAAGCCGGGCGTCCCCGAAGAGGCGGTTCTCAATCCTCTGGTGCGGGCGACCAGTTTCTACGCCGCCGCCGACAGCGGCTTTTCCGCCAACGCGCTCAACGGGCCGCCGCCGTTCATCTACACACGCTGGAACAACCCGACCAACGATCTGCTCGAAAAACGGCTCGCCGCTCTGGAGGGCGGCGAAGCGGCGGTCGTCTTCGCCAGCGGCATGGCCGCGACGGCCGGCCTGTGGTTTTCCAAGCTCAAGGCCGGCGATCATCTGGTGCTGTCGAACGTCTGCTACGCCGGCGTCGCCGAACTCGCTCATGACATTTTGCCCGAGCTCGGCGTTCAAACCACGGCGGTCGACACGTCGGACGTCGCGGCGGTCCAAGCGGCGTTGCGGCCGGAGACGCGGCTCGTTCATATCGAGACGCCGTGCAATCCGATCCTGCGGCTCGCCGATATCGCCGCGATCGCGCAATTGGCCCACGCCCACGGCGTCGAACTCGCCGTCGACTCGACGATCGCGACGCCGGTCGCCACCCAGCCGATCGCGCTCGGCGCGGATTATGTCGTGCATTCGCTCACCAAGTACGCATGCGGGCACGGCGACGCGCTCGGCGGCGCGGTGATCGGCCGCCTCCACGATATGGCGGCGCTGCGCAAGACCTCGCTCATTCATTTCGGCGCCGCGATCAATCCGTTCGCCGCGTGGCTGATCCTCCGCGGCCTGGAGACGCTGCCGGCTCGCATGGCCGCCCATCAGGCCGGCGCGGCGGCGGTCGCGGCGTTTCTCAAAACGCATCGGGGGGTGCGGCGCGTGCTGTGGCCGGGGGCGCCGTCGCATCCGCAGCGCGATCTCGCGCGGCGGCAAATGCGCAACTTCTCCGGCATGGTGTCGTTCTCCGCCGCTGGCGGAGCCGCGCTCGCCCGCCGGCTCGCCGAGCGGCTCGAGGTCTTTTCCTACGCCGTGTCGCTCGGCAAGACCCGCAGCCTCATCTATTACATCCCGACTGAAGAGCTGCTCGGCGCCGCGTTCCATCTCGTCGGACGCGACGCCGACGCCTATCGCGATTGGACCGGCGAAGGAACCTTCCGCCTATCGATCGGCCTCGAGGACCCGGCCGACCTGATCGCCGATCTCGACCAAGCGTTGGCAGGCTGAGGATTGCGAAGCGTGCTGGGGCGGAATTTGGCTCGACGGGGTTCGCGCTGATGCTCCTCGAAGCGCTGTCCTTGCGCGAGGCTGTGGGCGACAGGCGATCAGGCGGCGTCTGAAAGAACAAAACCAGTTGCCGAAAGTCGTCGACTGTGAACTTGCGCCGAAGCAGGGCCCCATCGCGATGCAACATAATCCGTTGAGACTATAGAAGAAAGTGACGTCCGTGAGGGGGCCCGGTTCGACGCAATTCCGGCCCTCTTTTCGTTGCGACTTTCCAAGACGAGTAAATATCTTGCATGCCCCCTTTCCTGGGGGACCCGATTCCGGGCAAGCTCACAGCTTGGGGATGCGCAGTTCGACCGTCCCGGCCCGCGTCTCCCAGTCGCGGTCGCGGTAGCCGTTGCGCTGGGCGAGGCGTTCGGCGCTCTTTTCGCCGTAAGGCGCGCCGGTCAGGGCGCCGACCTCCAGCTCCATCAATCGTTCGGCGGCAAAGCCGATCATCTCGCGCAAAACGTCGGCGTCGGGGGTCTTCTCCACAAGCGCGCGAAGGCTCGTCATCTCGTCGGTCATCGGTGGTTCCTCGGTTGCGTTGGTGTGTCGCAACCCGATCCTACCGGCGAATCGCCGGTGACCACCGCAAGCCGCTCGCTCGCTACAGCGCTATCAAAAGCGCGCTTCGCAAGCGGCTTGCTCCCGCCGAGCTAAACCAACAGATGGGTCACGACCCCCCGCCAGCGCAGCGCGGCCAGATGCGCCTCGGTCTTCAGTCCGCGCGAATCGCGCTCGGCGCCGTATCGCTCGACCCGCCGATCCATTAAAGTCGCCCCGCGCAGCGGAACCACTTTACACCACGACGTGAGCGTCAAGCATCTGCAAGCCTACCTCAATGAGTTCACGTTCCGCTTCAACAGGCGGCCCCGCCCGTTCAATGCCTTCCGCTCGCTGCTCGGCATCGCGGGCGGGGTCGAGGCGCCGACACGCGCCGACGTTTGTTCCGGCGCGTGGACCCGACCTACCATCTAGCAGGCGTCTGCGTTACCCGGATAGGCGAGCTTGACCCGTAATGTAGCCCGAACCAATATTGTGACTATACAGGGCGCGCCGCCAATCAGAAGGAGACTCCCGTGGCGTCCGAGGTCAATCGCAGTGTGATGGCGCTAGCGATCGGAGCGCTGCTCGGTGGAGCGATCGCCGCGGTTCCGGCGCGCGCGCAGGAGTCGTCGCCGCAAAACGTGAACGATTGCACCTTTCTTAGCGACCCCATCAGAGTTCGGCAGTGCGTCGAAAGCTTTCAAGGCTCCGTTCAAACTCCAGACATAGCGCCGTACTCGCCGACCCCTCCCCCGTTTACGCCGCCTGCGACAGCGCCTGTCGCGCCGCCGCCGCCGCAGCAGGCGCCGCCGCCGAGACTGGCGCCTCAGTAGAACCGAGTCACGGAAGGTCGGCGCGTCGCAATCTAATAACGTTGCTGGACGATGCAGGGCGACGAGGCCGAGTTGATGGCTTGGCAAAGTGACGTCGTGGACGCCCCGTTTTGCCTTTTGACCGTCATTACGCGACCGGCAGCGGGAGGTTGCGACAACAGAAGCGACCTCTCGGCGCTGGCCGACCGCAGGCCGGCCGGAGCCCACTCGCTGGCGTCGCGGCCTGTCACGGCGCGTACGTAGTCTAAAGTCTCCAGAGGCAAATCGCTCTGCCCAGCGAGCCATGCCCTCACGCGACCGGCGCCGGCATTGTAGGCGGCGGCCGCAAGGCCCAAGTTCCCGAACACAGCGCGAAGATCTCGCAAATGTCTGGCCGCCGCCGGAATGGCTTCGAAAGGATCAAACGGGTCGCGCAGGCCGACCAGCGTCGCCGTGCCCGGCATGAACTGCGCGATGCCCAAGGCTCCAGCCTTGCTGACGCTGGTCGGATCGAATCCGCTCTCCTGCGCGACCACCCGATCGAGAAAATCCGGCGGAAGGCCGTTGACGGCCGCCGCTTGCGTGATCAGCGCCAACCAGGTGCCTCGGCCGACCCGCGTCCGGGCCAAGAAATCGTCGGCGACCGGCGGCCGGCTGATGACCAGCATGCTGAATTCGCTTGGCTGGCTGACTGCCGCCGCGCCGTTTTCCTGGCCCTCGGCGCGAGCCGGCCCGCCTGCGGCGTTCAGCGTCAGCGACAAGCCGAGAAGCGGGATAGCCAAAGCCTGCATGCAGAGGCCCCGCCGCGGCTGGCGGCGAACGCCTGATGACCTGTCACCGCTGTCCATTCGGATCGGACCCGACGGCAGTGGACACGGCAGTCTGTCTCCCCTAATACAGCGCTGCGGGTTCTTGCGGCGCCGGTTCGTACTTGTCGTCTCGCAAGTATTTCTCGATGAGAAGTTCTTGTTCCTTCGGGTCGGCGAAACTCCACAGTTTCTTCCGCGCGCCTTCGATGATCGTCGCGTAAACCGCAAGGTCGATCGCTTGGCGAACGGCGAGCTGCGTCGGCTCGTTCCTGGTGAAGCCGGCTTCCCACTGCAGAAGCTTGTTGACCGCGACGTACTTATACTCGTTGGCGTCGACGGCGATCGAATACACCGTTTTGGTCGTGGTGACGCTGGTAAGCACCTCGCCGGACTGGACGGAGGTGACGCGCATGCCCACCGTGACGTTATCCTGCTGGTATTGCGTGTCCCCGCCGATGCCGAGGAAATTCGCGCCGAGCCCTCCCGTCACGGTGTTGGCGTCAAACGCGATGATGCCGCCTTCGATCAGCAAGCCGGCGAAATGGAGGGGCGGCAGCGGCTTGGCGTTGTCGCCGTCGAGTTCCTTGCGCGTGGCGGTAATGAGCTGACGTTCTTGCAGCAAGCTCGACAGGTCGGTGCGTTCGACCACGGTGAACCACTTTCCCGCCCCGGCCCGCTTCAAAGCGTCGACCGCGAAGGCCGTCCCGCCTTGAGTCACGGCCCGCGAAAATACCGCAACCGTCGCGTTCGGTTCGTTCTTGCCGGTGAGATCGGGAAATGTGTAGATCGCAACGTCGACCTTGCGCCGCGGCGGTGGAAGCGTTTCCAATTCGACGGCGGTCGCGGAAGGGTCGGTGACCCTCGGGGCCTGTTCAAGCAGTTCGCGCGCGCCTGGCGCGCAGGCGGCCAAAGACACCGCCATCGCGACGAGGGCAATCGTCTTTCCGCGAACGCCTTTCAATCCGCAGCCCCCCAAACACAAACCTCCTAACCCGCGGCCTCCACTATGGGTTAGTTGGTCGGCACCGTGATTTGCGTTATAGATCCGGCGGCGTCGATGGTGATGTAGACTTCGTCCCCGATTGTATTGAACGTAACCGTCGTCGTGCCGTAGCTGTAAGTGCCGGATTTCTGCGCATTCGTGCCGAAAATCGCTTCTGTGATCTGGTTGGCGAACGAGCTCAGCAACTGGCTTTGCAGTTGTTCGGCGAAGATCTGACTGGGCGTGAGCGACGCGGTGCTGCTTGAGCTACTCGCCGCCGCCTCTGCGGCCGTTTGGCGCGCAAGCGGCAAATTCTGCGCGTTAGCTTCGTTGAGCAAGACCGCGCCGTTTTGCGGATTGCCGCCAAACGATGGATTGATCGGCGTGTAGACTAGGCTGCCCGCCTGCGAAGGCGCTGCTGCGCCGAGAATGGCGAGCGCCGCGCCGCCGCACACCGCAACCGCGGACAACCACGACAATGCCGCCTTGGAACGACATGTTCGCATGATTCGTCCCCGCTGCTGGGCAACTTCACGGAGGATCATAGGCACAGCGAAAACTTACCGCAACCGGTTACCTTCATTCCCTTAGGTGACCGTCGCTTTTACCTGCCGGCGATGCCGAGGCGCCACACCTGAAACGTTTGGGCACGCGGGCGAAGAGCGCGCGCCCAACCGCCGTCATCGTTCGAGTCGTCTGCTCTTCATCCTGAGACTCACGAAGGACAGAAAAATGACTCATCCGATTGCGCTAGGTGAATCGCGGCATTTCCAGTCAATTCCTTTGCGTAACGGAAATCGACTGGCCGTTTCCGACCCGCTGCAGGGTGTAAGAAAGGCCGGTGCCGATCTGGGTGCTGCTGATCGAATCGTTGCTGCCATAGGCGGTGATCGAGGTGCTGTTGTTATTCCCGTTCTGGGTCGTGACGAGGGTGTTGAAGTTGCCAACCGCCTGCACACTGGAGACGTTGTTGTCGCCGACCTGCGTCTGCACGCTAACATTTCCGTAATACGATCCCGTTCCGACCGACGACGGAACCGTCGCATCGGATGTGGCGGTATTGTTTCTCCCGTCCTGAATGATCGTGGCTGAGTTCGAACCTTGGGTCGCCGGGGCCTGCGCCGATGGCGACGCGAGATAGGCCGAGATATCGGTCCAGGAGGAAGTGTCCGTATAGGGACTCGCGACCAGCGTTTGCGCCGCCGCCAAACCCGCCGAGATCGCCAGCAGCATTCCGCTGGTCGCCGCCACGATAAAGCTCGTCGAGGCGAACCTCTTCATAGGGAGCCTCCTTCGCTCGATTGGCAGAGCATGGTCCGGTCGCCGACTCGCAGGCTCATTTGCGCCGTAAATTGCGCGCCCGGCTCGAGGTTGAAACTGGCTAAACCGACCAGCGTTTCCTTATTGGCGGACGCCGAGAATGCGCCGCCCTGACTAATGGTCGAGGAGCCGGAGGGGCCGGTCTTGACGATGCGGAGGGAATAACGCCCTTGCGTCTCTTCCCGGCTCGTCAGGCGGCCGCGTAACTGCACCCGGTCGCCGATCTCCTCTTGGACGATCGAGCAGACAATCGCCGGCGCCTGGTCCACTGGGGCCATGCTGTCCTCCCCGTCCGGCGGAGGCGCCCCTTGCAAGCGCGAACGCCGCCGGCCGCCCATGCGAACAGTTGCCGTCGTGTTAACAGCAAACGTAATGATCTAACCATCGATTGCAGGCGGGCGCAAGCGCCTCATTGACGCAAGGTTAGCACGGCGCCCGAGCCCTGCTGCGTGTAGACCGCGGTGTTGCCGTTGCTTAGCTGAGTCACGGTCGCGCTGTTGTGGTCGCCGCTTTGCACGCCGGAAATCATGTTGTCATTGCCGTTTTGGGTCAAAGACGCGTAGAGCGCGGTCCCCGCCTGGGTCGCGTAAATGGCGTTCGACTTGCCGGTCTGGGTCGTGGCGAGGCTGTTGTCGGCGCCGCTCTGGCTGCTGACGAGGAGATTGCCGTCGCCGGTCTGCGCCGCCAGCAGGAATTGGCCGCTGCCGGTCTGGCTGGCGTCGACCTCGTTGTTGGCGCCGCTCTGCTGCACCGTGATGCTCTGGGCGCTGCCCGCCTGGCTGAGCTTCGCCGTATTCGCGGCGCCCTGCTGGCTGAGCGACAGCGCATTGGCGCTGCCGGCCTGAGTGACCTGGAAGCCATTGCCGTCGCCGTTCTGCACGATCGCGATCGAGCTGCTGTCGGCCGACTGCGCGACCGAGCTCACCAAGCCCGCCGCGACGCCGTTGAAAGCGCCGGTCTGCTGCAGGGCCACGATCGAGCCAACGCCGCTCTGGGTGATGGTGATGACGTTGCCGCCGCCGCCGCCGTTCTCTTGCACGACGGGCTGGCCGACGAACCCCACCGCGTCGGCGACGCCGCTCTGAAGGACGACGAGGCTCTGATTGTCGCCGCTGCTGGCGCTGACGACGGACGCTCGCCCCGGCGATGCGGAACCTGCGACGGCGATGGCGATGGCGATGGCGACCGACGCGAACAAGGTCCTTTTCATGGGGCGCCGACTCCTGCGCTCTCGGCGGCGCCTCACCCTTGCTCAAGAGGGAATAACGAAGCGTTACTCCTAAGAGATGGGGATGAAATAAGTATGCGTCCGACTTGCGCCCGGGGCCGCGGACGGCGGGCGCGCTGTCGTTGCGCTCTAGGCTACGCGGTGACGGCGGTCGGCGCGTTGACTGCGAGCTCGATGCGGACTTTCCAGACGCACGGCGTCAACTCGTCAATCCTGGTCATGGGATGGTCCGGCAGGATCTCGCGAGCACATTGGCGAGCCAGGCTCGCGGATCGACGTCATTGAGCTTGCAGGTCGTGATCCGTGAATAGAGGGCGGCGGCCCGACGGCTCCCCTTCGTCGGAGCCGGCGAAGGTCCAGTTGCGGCGCCCGAGCGCCACGCCACGCAAGGCGCGCTCGGCGGCGCTGTTGCTCAAGCGAGTGCGTCCGTCGTCGAGAAAGCGGGTGAACGAGCCCCAGCGCACGAGCATGGTGGCGAATTGCCTTGGCGACGGCGTTCTTTGGCGAGAGCCGCTCGTGCTGCTCACGCATGTAGGTTTTGAAAGCGACGACCAGGGGCTTGGAGCTTTCCCGCCGGGCCGCGTGTCGCTCGTCGAGCGGCTTGCCGTGTCGCTCGCTTGCCGTCGGCCGCCGTCCCGAGCGCAATCGCCGTCAACGTCGCAGCGCCCGCCGTGGCTGCCAGCAGCGTGGGCGATTGGTTTTCGATCGCGTGCGCTATGGTCGACGATTTCCTGTTGTGACGCTCTCGACGACCGTGACCGCGCTTGAGCCGCGATAAGCGCCTTCCGGCGTCGATCCGTACGACACTTGCTCTTGAGCTGTCCGCCTTGGCGCCGCGCGGCTCGAAGCGCCGCCCTCGGAAAGTGCCGGCCTCCGGCATTGCGTGGCTCCAAGGCCTCCGGGGCAGCCATGGTCGTGAGTAGATTCCGAATCTTAAGGTTCGGATGCCGGGCCAATAGCGTTTCGAGACCGCACGCGAGGATCGCCTGTCGCGCCGGACGAGGAAACAACGCAATGGGCGTCGCCAACGCCAAGCTGAAGGCGCGCCCAGTCCCGCCCCCCGCCGCAATTGCCGGACGCCCCGCGTTGCAAATGCGGTTCGGCGCGGAGTTTAAACTCGAGCCTGGTCTCTATCGTGCGCCCGGACGCGTGAACCTCATCGGCGAGCATACCGACGACAACGACGGCTTCATGCTTCCGGAGGCGCTCGATCTCTCCACCTGGGTCGCCGCGGCGCTCGGTAAGAACCGGACTTTGCGTTTCAAGTCGCTGCTAGGCGGTGAGGCGCTGGAGTTCACCTTGGACGATCCCGCGCCGGTTCCGCGCCACGATTGGAGCGACTACGCGCGCAGGGTCGCGGTGACGCTGCAAGCGGCCGGTTTCGCTCTCAAGGGAGCGGACATGATGATCGACAGCGATGCGCCGATCGGTTCGGGGCTGCGTTCCTCGGCCGCGCTCGATGTTTCCGTCGGCTTTGCGTTGCTCGATGTCGCCGTCGACCGCGTAAAGCTGGCGCAGGCCTGCCAGCGCGCCGAAAGCGAATTCGTCGGCATGCATTGCGGCGTCATGGATCCGTTCATTTCCTGTCTTGGCGTCGCCGGGCAGGCGTTGCCGCCGGATTGCGGCAGTCTGGACTATCGACCGGCGCCGATCGCCCCATCCGTGCGCCTGGTCGTCTGTAATTCGACGGCGCATCACAAGTTGGCGTCGGGCGAATACAACCTGCGCCGAGCGGAGCGCGGGCGCGGCGTCGCTTTGCTGACGCCCCTGCTGCCCGGCGTCCGCACGCTCCGCGACGTCACGTTGGCCCAACTCGTCGCGCATGAAGCCGCGTCGCCGGAAGTCGCCTTCCGCCGCCGCCGCCATGTCGTCACCGAAGACGAGCGCGTCTTGAAGGGCGTCGCCGCGCTGGAGGCTGAGAACGTCGTTGAATTCGGGCGCCTGGCGAACGCCTCGCATCGCAGCTTGCGCGACGCCTATCAGGTGAGTTGTCGCGAACTCGACATTTTGGCCGAACTCGCCTGGGGCATCGAAGGCGCGCTCGGCTCGCGCATGATGGAAGGCGGCTTCGGCGGCTGGACGCTGAGCATCGTGCGCGTCGAAGCCGTCGAGCGTTTCACCGCCGACTTGGCGAAGGGCTACGCCGCGGCGACGAAGCTCACGCCGGAAATCTTCTTATGCTTAACCGGTGACGGCGTCAGCGTCGTCACCCCGTTGGAGATCGCGGCATGACGAACGTTCTGGTGGTGGGCGGCGCCGGATATATCGGCAGCGCCGTCACGGCTCATCTGGTGAAGGCCGGGCATGCGGTGACCGTGTTCGACGATCTCAGTCACGGGCATCGCGCAGCGGTTTCCACGTCGATCGAACTGGCCGTGGGGGACGTCGGGGACGCGGCGGCGCTCGACGCCGTCTTCGGGCGGCGCTCGTTCCAAGTGGTGATGCATTTCGCGGGGCTTATCGAGGCGGGGGAGTCGATGAAAGCTCCCGAACGCTATTTCCGCACCAATTCTGCGGGCGCGCTATCGCTCTTGGAGGCGATGCTGCGCCATGGCGTCGGGCGTTTGGTGTTCTCTTCGACCGCTGCGCTGTTCGGCGATCCCGAGCGCACGCCCGTCACGGAGGACGGGCGCATGCGACCCACCAACGCCTATGGCGCCTCCAAGCTGCTGATCGAGCAGATGCTGCCATGGATGAACACGGCGCATGGCCTGCGCTTCGCCTGTCTGCGCTATTTCAACGCCGCTGGGGCTCGCGACCCCGACAATGGCGAGGACCATCGCCCGGAGACGCACCTGATCCCGCTGGTGCTGAAAGTCGCCTCCGGTCAACGCGAAAACGTGTCGGTGTTCGGCGGAGATTATCCCACGCCGGACGGCTCCTGCGTGCGCGACTATGTTCATGTCGATGATCTCGCGCGGGCGCACCTGCTGGCGATGGATGCGCTCGGCGAGCGTCAAATGCTTCACTACAATCTCGGCAACGGCGAAGGCTTTTCGGTGCGGCAAGTCATTCAAGCCGCGCGCGAGGTCACCGGCCATCCCATTCCCTGCCTCGAGGCGGCGCGTCGGGCTGGCGATCCCGCCACGCTGGTGGCGTCGTCGGCCAGCATCCGCGCGGAGCTGGGTTGGCGACCAGAGGTTCCAGAGCTCAAAGACATCATCGCCAGCGCTTGGGAATGGCATCGGTGCCATCCCCATGGCTACGACGGGGCGGCGAGACGGTGACTCTTTTCCCTGCCCCCTCGCACCGCCGCCTCAATCCGCTCACGGCGGAGCGGGGTCTGGCGTCGCCGCGCCGACGTTTCGGCGCAATGGACGCGCTGAGCGACGCGGAAGCGTAAGCGCTGGCTGACATCCTGCGCATGCTGACCATTCGCTATGACAATCTCTTCGAGTCCCCCGTTTCCTTATTCGATCGGTTTTCACGCGTCGCCTACCGACGGAACCGCGCATCCGGAGTGGCGTTTCCATGCGCGTCTTTGCTCGCCGCCGCTTCGTTCGGCCACGGTGCGCAAATTCATGGTCGGCTTCGAGTTGTTGGGAACGCCACAGCGCGACATCGCCGCGGAGAGCGCCGCGCAAAGACTGCGAGAGGCGCCTGCGGCGCATCACCTCGAACGACTGGGAGAAACTGCAGACGCCAAGCGATGACTTTGGCGGCTTGCAGCCGCGTCGGAAGCGCATTCGAATCCTTCCAATGAGGCGGAATCGATCGACCTGGCTCCGGATTCCCGGACCAAGGGGAGCTGGTCGTCCGCGAAGAACGGGATTCTTGATCACGCTGCGGCGAGGGGAGCTGACTTTTCGGCGGGATCGTTGGCGCCGGCGAGCGCGACGAGAGCCGGGAACAAGGACAAAAGAACCCTCAGCCAGGCGAGGAGCAGACGGATGTTGTGGCCGGCGCCGGCGAGCGCTCGCCGGGGCTCTGTGAGACGCGGATTTCGGGGTTGGCGAGGCGGCGGCCGCGATAGCCCCTGTCAGCAAAGTCTCAATCTCTCAGTTCCAGGGTCCTCTCCATCCCGGCGCGCGCCCCGGAACAGATTCCGGTGGAAAACCTCCGGCCATGTCGGCGGGCGAACCGGCTCTCCAACCTCATCTTTGAAACCTTCCACGACGTCGTCGATGCGGCATGCGCAGGCCAGGGGCGCCCTCATCGGCAGAGCCGAGGTCGTCGCCTCAATCGGAATGCGCGATTGGATCCGCGTCGGTCGCTTCCCATGACCTTTGGCGTCGGAGGTTCGCGAAATTTTCGCAGTTCGCCAACGGCGTGGACGTCGCGCTCGGGCCTTTTGCCGGCTGCGCTTTCGCAAACGACGGTCAGACGCTGCTTCGATTTGACGCGTTTCTGGCCCATTGACATAGTTATCTATTTAGCAAAACATGCGTATCGCCTCATGGGTTATTTCTACGGCCGAGCGTGGGGGTTGGCGGGACGTCGAGTTCGGTTTTCGTTTCGCTCGGATAAGCGGCGGTTTTGGTTTCGTTGAGAGAAGCGTCGGTTTTCGTTCCATTCCAATAAGCGTCGGTTTTCGCTTCGTTCGAATGGGTAAGGTTAAACGCCGCGCCAAAAGCGGCGGCGCGTCGGGGATGAAACGTGGCTGTCGTTTCAAACGACAGGAGTGGAGGCGGCATGGAAGACTTGCGGAGCCCGGGAGGCGTCCCGCCGAGAGCGGACGTGGTCGTGATCGGCGGCGGCGTCGTCGGCAGCGCGATTGCCCGAGAACTGTCGCGATATCGACTGTCGGTGGCGCTGATTGAGCGGGAGCCCGACGTCGCGACCGGCACGTCGAAAGCCAACAGCGGCATCCTGCACGCCGGATTCGATGCTGAACCAGGCACTTGGAAGGCTCGGTTGAACGTCCGGGGCGCCCGGCTTTATAGCGAGATCGCCGAAGGCCTCGGCATCCCGCGTCGCGAGATCGGCTCGCTGGTGGTGGCCTGCACGCTGACGGAGCGGGAGGAGCTCGAAAAGCTGATCGTCCGGGGGCGGCAGAACGGCGTCGTCGGGCTCGAGCTGTGGGATCGTGAGCGCGTCCTCGAACACGAACCGCATGTCTCGCGCGACATAGAAGGGGCGCTGTGGGCGCCGAACGCGGCGGTGGCTTGCCCGTTCCTCGCCACTGTCGCCTTCGCCGAAAATGCGGCCCGAAACGGCGTCCGGCTGGTGACGGAATGCGCGGTCACCGGATTCGATATCGACGGCGGCCGCCTGACCGCGGTGCGCACTTCGCGCGGGCGGATCGAGACTCGGTTCGCGGTCAACGCCGCCGGCCTTTATTCCGCGGCGGTGGCGCGGCTGGCGGGCGACGATAGCTTCAAGATCAGTCCGCGCGTCGGCGAATATGTCGTCTTCGACCGCAGCATCACGGAGCTCGCTCGAAGCGTGCTGTTTCCGACCCCCACCAAGGTCTCCAAGGGCATCCTGGTGTCGCCGACGGTGCACGGCAACATCTTCATCGGTCCTAACGCGGTCGACGTCGACCAGCTCGACCACACCGAGACGACTTCGTCCGGCCTCGAGGAGATCATCTCCGGCGCGCGGCGGATGGTGCCCGATCTGCCGCTGCAAAGCGCGATCACCGAGTTCGCCGGTCTGCGCGCCTCCGCCGGACATGATTTCATCATCGGCGAGTCGCCAGCGATGAAGGGGCTCGTGCACGCCGCCGGCATCCAGTCGCCGGGGCTCACTTCGGCGCCGGCGATCGCCGAGACGATTGCCGAGTGCCTGCGAGAGGCGGGTCTCGAACTGAAGCCGAATCCGAGCTTCGTCCCCGTCAATCCGCGCCGGCCGAAGTTCGCCGAGGCGACGCGAAGCGAGCAGGCGGCGCTCGTCGAAGCCGACCCGCTCTACGGGCGGGTGATTTGCCGCTGCGAGACCATAACCGAAGCGGAAATCGTCGCCGCGATCCGGGCGCCCTGCGGCGCTCGCACGATCGACGGGGTTAAGCGACGGGTGCGGCCCGGCTGCGGCCGCTGTCAGGGCGGATTCTGCGGCCCGCGGGTGACCGACATCCTGGCCCGCGAACTCAACATCCCCGTCACCGCGGTGCGCAAAGAGGGCGCGGAATCGTATCTCTTCTTCGCGCGTGAGCGGTTTGGGGATGTCGCTGGCGAGCGGCTTGAGGATGGGGAGCGCGTCCATGCGTGAGGCAACCTACGACGTCGTGGCGATCGGCGGCGGTCCGGCCGGCATGGCGGCTGCTCTGGCCGCCAAGGAGGCGGGGGCCGAGCGCGTGCTGATCATCGAGCGCGACCGCGAGCTCGGCGGCATCCTGCAGCAATGCATCCACAACGGCTTCGGCCTTACGCGATTCAATGAGGAGCTGACCGGCCCCGCCTACGCCGACCGCTACATCAAGATGGTCGGAGCGGCGGGCGTCGACGCTTGGCTCGATTGCACCGTGCTCGCCGCCGAGCCCGGAGGGGCCATCACCTGCGTCGGGCCGTCGACCGGCCTCACGACGGTCAAGGCTAAGGCCGTGGTCCATTCGATGGGCTGCCGCGAGCGCACCCGTGGCGCAATCCGCATCCCCGGCACTCGCCCGGCGGGCGTCTTCACCGCCGGCGCGGCGCAGCGGATGGTCAACATGGAAGGCTATCTTCCCGGCCGCGACGTCGTGATCGTCGGCTCGGGCGACATCGGCCTGATCATGGCGCGCCGCCTGACGCTCGAAGGCGCGCGCGTCCGCGCCGTGTTCGAGATCATGCCCTATTCGAACGGCCTCACCCGCAACATCGTGCAGTGCCTCCAGGACTTCGACATCCCGCTCTATCTCTCGCACTCCGTCGTCGCCGTCCATGGCCATGATCGGGTGACCGGCGTGACGGTCGCGGAGGTCGACGCCGATCTGCGCGTCCGTCCGGGCACCGAGTTCGACATGGCCTGCGACTGCGTGTTGCTGTCGATCGGGCTCATTCCGGAGAACGAGCTCGGCAAGGCGATCGGGATTCAGAGCGATCGGGTGACCGGCGGCGCGGTGGTCGACCAGTACCGCCAGACGTCCGTTCCCGGCTTCTTCGCCGCCGGCAACGTGCTCCACGTCCACGACCTGGTCGATCTCGTGTCCGAGGAATCGGCCGCCGCCGGACAGTCGGCGGCCCAGTTCGCCCGTGGCCTCTTGCCCGATAGCGCTCGTCAGCGCCCGGTCAGCGCCGGCCCGGGCCTGCGCAGCGTGGTGCCGCAACGCCTTTCGCCCGCCGCGCCGGGCCGCTTCTCGGCGTCGTTCTACTTCCGCGCGTCGCGGCCGATGGGCCCTTCGATTTTGACTCTCAGGGGCGACGACGGCGCCGTCATCTGGAACCGCAAACTGTCGAAGGGCGTCAAGCCGAGCGAGATGATCGTCGCTCAGATTCCTTACGCCCGGTTCGCCCGGGCGGAGGCCCTGGAATTCGCGCTCGCGCCGGACGAGGCGGCGGAAGCCGAACTCAAATCCAAGAGGGAGGCCAAGCTATGACCACTCGAACGACCCATGCTATTCAATGCATCTGCTGCCCGACCAGTTGCCTCGGCGAGGCCGACGTCGAGGACGGCCGAGTGGTCGAGACGCGCGGCCTCACTTGCGAGGTCGGCGAGGCCTACGCCGCCGACGAGGTGGTCGCGCCGAAGCGGACGGTCACGACGACGGTTCGCGTCACCGGCGGCAAGCTGCACCTGTTGCCGGTCGTCTCGGAGCGGCCGGTGCCGAAGGAGGCGGTCCGCGATTGCGTCCGCCTGCTGCGGGGCGTCGAGGTCGCCGCTCCGATTGAAACCGGCCGCGTGATCGTCGCCGACGCGCTGGGACTCGGCGTCGCCTTCCGCGCGTCGCGCGACATCTCGGCGGCGCCCCCCCAATCCGCGCAGGTTTGACTGAGGGAATTGGCCCGCTAATCTCGGCGGGCCGGACACAGAAGTTTCCAAGGACAGAGAGCAATTAAAGCAGCAGGTTCAATGAATTGGCGTATATAAATATACGCACATGAATATATTTGAACGTAAAACACGAAGGAGATGGCAGGGCAAAAGATTCAATCGGTTGGCGTAGCTAAATATAAATGAATGTAAAACTCGAAGGAGGAAAGCTAATGGCTACCTATATCGGGGCAATTGACCAAGGAACGACCAGCACGCGCTTCATGGTTTTCGACAAGGGCGGCCGTGTTATCAGCGTCGCGCAGAAGGAACACGAGCAGATCTACCCGAAGCCGGGCTGGGTC
>Ga0326727_10004900_pt1 | contig 39138 bp, 31 predicted proteins | sample MB2enrmetagenome_FD_207643 | JGI IMG/M metagenome (GOLD analysis project Ga0326727, IMG submission 207643) | Lab enriched peat soil microbial communities from McLean, Ithaca, NY, United States - MB29MY | ecosystem: Environmental > Terrestrial > Soil > Wetlands > Peat | place: USA: New York...
CTCCATATTGGTAGGGCGGATTATCGAAAGTGACTCCATTTGCAAATTGGGCCACTTGAATGGGATTGCTGCCCTGGAAAACCACACCTCCTTCGAGAATCATGTCATAAGGCACCCCGGGCTGAAGAGTCGTGGCAATGACGCCGTTGGTCCACAATGCGGTATTCGTGCTCGCCGTCAGGACCCGAAAACTGTCGCCTCCCGTGCGCCAACCGAAGGACAGGGCCAACACTTGATTGCCCCAAGAGGCCACGGGAAATTGTTCCAACTGTATCGGATTCGCACACGTGCCATTCAGCTCAACATCGTTAGCGCCACTATATACCACTACCGGTTTGTCCGAATTGATCCATGTTCCGGTCACATCATTCCAATAATTGCTGCTGCACATTTGATAAGTTTGTCCCTGTTGCAGGGTGATATTGGTGAAGTTAATTCCAGGAGGGGCTGAAGGATCATTCGTCCGCGTAGGCGTGACGGTGACCGTAGTGTCGTCTGCCGTTGCCACAATGGCAAACTGTGATGCGCAGCCCCCATCGTTGGATGGCAGGGCCAGGAGGCAGTAATTTGTTCCCAGCATGGCAGTCGGATAACCAGTAAAAGCGGAACTCGCCTGCTCCACATAACTTACCGGATAAACAGAGACCGGCGCGCTGGAGGTGATGTGAACGCCATTTGTGGTAATCACGGCATAATTGGTCATGATAGCGTCCTGACGAAGTGATATATTAGTGACAGCCCCGGGGGCCAAAGTGAAATTGCTGGTGATTCCAAGCCCCGGCACGGATACAGTCCCCGAGGCCGCCACAGGAGAGGAGATGTAAAGCGAGAAATTAAAGTTATTGTAGTATTCGTATTCCGAAACGTTGCAAAAGGCGACCCAAAAGTCGGTTCCGGCGGAGGAATTGGTGCCACCCAGCCCGTAAAAGCGTTGCGGGTCAGTCGCGTTGGTCACGGTCAAGTTCGTTTGCCCCGGAGCGGTGGTCATGAGCCACCGCCAGGAGATGGGCGGCGAAAGATTCGTCGTATAAAGCAGATTATAGACCCCGTTGGTGAAACCCGCCGGTGCATGAATCACCATGGTATTGGTCGTGCCCGACACCGCGAAATTGGTCAGGTACAAATCTGCCGCCGAGTAGAGCGGCAACGGCATGCTAGGGCCGCCGCCGGAGCCGTCGTTGCTGGTCCAGCCATTGGTCGGCGGCACCGGCACGCCGTCTGCCATCGCTCCCATGCCGCCGGATTGAGCGGTGGCCGCGAAGATGGCGTTGCCGGAAGCGGAATAATCCCAGCCCCGGTCGTCCACAATGAAAATGTTGTTGGAGGCATCCTGCACGTAAACCGGCACTTGCGGGAGCCAGTCTGCCGGCCAGGGCGGCAGGTTGAGGGTGGCGGAGAAGAAGGTGCCCGTGGCCGGAACGCTGGCCAGCGGGGTTGCCGATTGGCTGGTCGCTCCTCCGACGATGATCTGGGCGCGGCAAACTGGAACCGGAGCTGACAACAGAACCGCCAATGTGAAAAGGCCAACCGCAAGAACATTGTTTTTCACTGCCGCTCTCCTTTCATTTCCACAATTTGGTCAATTGTTAATCCCTTTTTTAGCAGTGGCAGTCTCTCACGGTTGGGGACGCCATTCTCTCCCGATTTTGCCAAAAACAACTCGCCTTTTGCCGACTATTTCTTGCCATAGCAACAGCAACTGTAATCATTCCTTTCATCGGTCTTAAAGGTCAGTTCGTGGTTTCGGAATGTTTTTGAAAGCTGCGCCGTTCCAAGGCCAGCGGCGCCTTTCGCGAGGTCGGCCTGCCATGGCGCTCCGGGGGTTCCAGGAAGCGACGCCGGTCGTGATTTCGGCCGGCGAGCGCGTGGTCTTGGAAGGAAAGGGGTTCCGTCGGCAGGACGCCGACAGGTGCAACCTGGACGGTTGCGCTCCCCAAGGGACGATGATTTGGTTTTTGCCCACGGCCGGCGCGGGCCTTTTTCGTGATTTTCGTCCCTCGCCACAGGTTCGCAAGTCTCCTTTTTGTTTCTCTTTTTTGCTTCCATCCACCGGGATGGCTGGTTATCCTGCTCCATAGTTCTCCTTGGTTGTCCGTGGCGTTCACGGGCAGAGAGCCAAGAGGCAAAGCTCGGTTTAAAGAGAGTAGCATAAACATGAAAACGAAAATCAGTCTTGTGGTAATGCTCGCACTGGCGCTCACGCTGCCTGTCACATTGATGGTGGCCTGCAAGTCACACCAGCCGTCTGCCACACAGGCCGGGAGGGGGGCCAAGGGCGCTCCGGCCAGGCCGCAAGGCCCATGTGACATCTACGCCGCTGCCGACACCCCCTGCGTGGCCGCCCACAGCAGTACGCGCGCGCTCTACGCTTCCTACAACGGCCCGCTCTACCAGGTGATGCGTCAGTCGGACGGCAAGACCAAGGACATCGGCGTCGTCCAGCCCTCGGCGACGGATGGCGGCGGATACGCGGACGCGGCGGCGCAGGACGCGTTCTGTGTCAATACTTACTGCTGGATCACCATCCTTTACGACCAGTCCGGCCATCGCAACCACCTCACCCAGGCGCCACGCGGCCCGGCAGGCACCCCCATGGTCATGGGTGGCTTTAACAACCTTCCTGTCGCCGACTGGGCGCCGATTTCGATCATGGGCCACAAGGTCTATGGCGTCTTCATCTCGCCGGGCATGGGACTGCGCAACGACAACCCGCATGGCACGGCGGTGGACGACCAGGCGGAGGGGCAGTATTGGGTCGTGAACGGCCAGCACTACAATGGCGGGTGCTGCTTCGACTACGGCAATGGCGAAATTGACAGCCGCGACGACGGCGAAGGCACCATGGAAACCGCCTACTTCGGCAACGCCACTGCCTGGTATCATGGCCCTTCGCCCGGCCCGTGGATCATGACCGATCAGGAGAACAACCTGGTGGGTTGTGTCACCACGGATGGAACCAAGAACTGCGATCTGCCCATCATCAAATGGCGATTTGTGACTGCGACGGCCGACGGCGAGGCGCACCACTGGAGAACGATGGGCGGCGACTCGCAAACGGGTGAAATGAAGGTCATGTTCGAAGGACCGCGCGTCAGCAACCGCTATGACCCGATGCGCAAGCAGGGAGCCATCCTGCTGGGCAACGGTGGCGACAACAGCAACGGCTCGGATGGCACCGTCTATGAAGCCGCGATGACGGCCGCAGGCACCTTCCCGACGAAGGAAACCGAGCAGAAGGTGCAGGCCAATGTGGTAGCGGCCAAGTACGCGGTGGCGCGGTTGAGCCTGGCGCCGGCGTCGGCAGTGGCTGCGCCGCCGGGAGTGCAGACGTTTGCACCGGGATCCACGCAGGACACCACGCTGACGTTCACCAACAGCACGGGGTCGCCCGCGACGGGAGTCAAGTTGAGCATTTCGACGCCGACAGGCTGGACTGCGGTGGTCTCCGGCTCCTCCGAGACATCGCAGACGTTTGCCGAGCCGGTCGCGCCGGGAGCGAGCGTGAGCGCGACGTTCAAGGTCACCTCGGGGCGGGCGGCGTTCAACGGCGACCTGGTTGGCATGGCCTGGTGGACGGACCAGGCCACCGGCGCGCCAAAGGAGCCGCCCAAACCTTTCGAGGTTGGCACGGCCTTGTGGACCGACCAGGCCACCGGCGTCAAGCAATACGAGAGGACGATCGAGAAGGTGCGGAACGTCAGCCCGGTCAAGATCAACGAATTTGCGGCCAACCCGACGGAATCGTTCATCGAGCTTTACAACGCGGGCGACAGTGCGGTTGACATCTCCGGCTGGACGCTGACCGAGCACCCGATCGCGCAGCCCATCTTTTCCTCGGCGAAAATCCCGGCGGGGACGAAACTGGCCGGCAAAGGCTTCTACCTGTTCGGCCTGGCCAACTCCGGGTTGGTGGTTCCGGCGCAAAAGGGGGACAGCACGATCTATGTGAGGAGCACGAGCGGGATGAACGTCGGCGACACCATTCAAATTGACACCGGCTCCGGCATGGAAACCCGCAAGATCGCCAGCATCGGGACGGCGGCCGGCAACAGCACAACGCTGTGGCAACCTCTCCCGGACGGTCCGGTGATCACGATCCCTCCCGGCTCGACCAGCGTGCCTTTCACCGGCGGAGGCGGCGGTTTCGGCGGTTTCGGCGGCGGCGGCTTTGCGGTCGAGGCCGGCCAGAAGCTTGGGCTGGGCTACGGCGCCACCCATCCTGCTGTCGCAAGAGAAGTGGAAAAGTATGAGGTGGTTACCGTCACCGAGGTCGGCAAGCCGGGCACGCAAACTTACCTGGCGGCGGACGCCAAGGCCGGCGACACCGCCATCCGTGTCAGAAACGCCGGCAACATCTCGGTGGGCGACAAGATCTCGTTGGACATAGACAGTGTCGGCCATGGAACCGAAATCGTGACGGTCAAGAGCGTCGGCACCCAGGCGGGTGGCGGCGGCGCGGGTGGGCGCGGTGGCGGCGGCGGCGCGGTCGAACTGGTTGCTCCGCTCAAGTTCAACCATGCGAACAACCTGCCCTTCAGCGTCAGGGGAACGGGGATCAGCTTCAAACCGGCGACGGCGTTTGCCCATTCGAGCAACGAACCGCTCTTGCCGCTCGGCACCGGCATCACGCTGGACAGTCCCCTGGCCAACGACCACGCGATTGAGGCGGTGGTGCGTGACGGCGCCGTCACGACGGCGGGCTTCCAAGGGGCATCGGCGCCGGACCAGTGGTTTGGCGGGCCTGCCCTTGGCAACGCAGGCAGCATGGTGCTGCGGGACGCCGCTGGTCTGGTGGCTGACAGCGTTAACTATGGCGGGGTGGTTGACCCTTGGGCTGCGCAGGGTTACCAAGGCGCATCCCCGGGGAGTGGCTGCAGCGCGCCTTCGGCCGGCGCGGGCCGGGGCGGCTTCGGCGGCCGGGGCGGCGGAGGCGGAAACGTCAGCAGCGTCGGCCGCTTCCCGGATGGCGCCGACACCGGCAGCAATTGCCGCGATTTTGTGACGCAGACCGGCATGACCCTGGCGGCCAGCGTTGCCGCCGGCGCGAATAACATCAAAGTGACCAGCGTGGCAGACTTTGCCGCCGGTCAGACGATTCCTATTGATACGGGCGCGAACCGCGAGATGGCCGTGATCGCGTCGGTTGGCACTCCTGGCGCGACCACGGTGGGCACTGGCACGGAGGTGGGCGCGACTGTTATCCCTGTCGCCAGCACGGCAGGCTTTAGCGCCGGCCAGACCGTCACCATTGACAGCGGCGCGAATCTGGAGAAGGCGGTTATCGCCTCCGTCACCGGCGGCGGGCGCGGCGGCAGAGGCGGCGGTTTTGGTGGCGGCAGAGGCGGCCCCGGCGGCCCTGGAGGCGCCTCAATCACGGTTTCCGCGCCGTTCGCGATGGCGCACGCGGCGGGTGTTCAGGTTTCGGGCAGCGGTATCACCCTCGCCGCCGCATTGACCAAGGCGCATGCCAGCGGAGCGCAGCTTGGCAACAGCGGTCCCACGCCTGGAGCGCCGAACCGGGTTGCGAGCAGAACTCAATAGGGACGCCTGAGAAGCTGATTAGGCGGCGGCAACTCAAACCGTCCGAACAACAAGATCAAGGCTCCGCGGCTTGATGGCGGGCTGCGGAGCTTTCCCTTTGCTCGCGAAGGAATCGGCCAACAAGATCGCACCTTGATTGCTTACGAAGAAATGACTCGTTTTCGCCGGTCCTGGCCTTGGTGGCGCTGTGTCATGACGGGTTTGATCGCGCTGGCATTGGCATTGAGCGGCTACCTGGGCTGGCATTTTCTGGCGGGTGGGACGGTGATCGGCTGCGGCGGCGGCAGTCCCTGCGAGCAGGTGTTGAGCAGCCGGTGGTCGGCGATCGGGGGCGTGTTGCCCGTGAGTGGACTGGCAGAGGGGGCGTATCTGGCGATGCTGGTGGCCAGTCTTTGCATTGGTCCGGGCACGGCGGCGCCGGTTCGGCGGCTGGCTTGGCGCGCGCTGCTGGTTCTGGTCGGGGCTGCGGCCGGAAGCGCCGTGTGGTTCATCATGGTGCAGAAGTGGATGATTGGGGCGTTTTGCCCCTATTGCATGGCCACGCACATCACCGGGCTGCTGTTGGCGGTATTGATCATCTGGCGGGCGCCCGGGCAATTCGAGCAAGATTCAGCGGATGTGGCGGTGAGAAATCCCGCCCCGCGCCGCGTTATTGGCCCTTGGTCTGCGGCCGGCTTGGCCGGGGTTGGTCTGGCGCTGGCCGGCATCATGGCGGCAAGCCAAGTCGCCTTTACTCCCAAGGCCGTCTATCGCAGCGGCGAATCGCAGGAGAGCCTGCCAGCCATTGATGCCCACGCCGCGCCGCTGGCCGGTTCGCCGGACGCTCCCCACGTCGTCAGCCTGCTGTTTGATTACAAATGCCCCCATTGCCAGCAATTGCATTTCATGCTGGATGAGGCGGTACGCCGTTATGGCGGCAAGCTGGCCTTTGCCCTGTGTCCGACGCCGTTGAATACCAATTGCAACCCTTACATTCCCCGGAACGTGGATGAATTTGCAGACTCGTGCGAACTGGCCGAAGTCGGCCTGGCGGTTTGGGTGGCCAAGCGCGAGGCGTTTCCCGCCTTCGACCGCTGGATGTTCTCGTATGAGTCCGGCGACCGCTGGCGACCGCGAAGCCTCGACGCCGCCAGGGCCAAAGCGGTGGAATTGGTCGGGCAGGCGAAGTTCGATGCCGCCCGGGCCGACCCCTGGATCGCCCGGTATATGCAAACCTCGATTCAGATTTATGGCCACACCATCCAGAACGGGAACAACGCCGTCCCCAAACTGGTTTTCGGCTCACGCTGGGTCATCCCCGAACCGTATGACGCAGACGGCCTTGTTTTGATTCTGCATGACAGCCTGGGCGTGCCCTGGCCCTGACCCGGCCATGTATTGATAACTGAACAAACTCGGCGACGCGGTGATGGCGGCAAACCGCGTGCTCACAAAATATGACAATATCACGAACCGACCCCTTCTGACCCCTTCTCCTTCCCTTTCTGACCCCTTTCCTTTCAGGAAGATAGGCTAAGAACGGACCCCTTTCTGAGGGGCATTTGTTAATAAATTGGCCGCCGCAGCAACGATGCTGCGGCGGCCTTTTCATCGCCTCTGCCAGATTATTTTACGGCGCCAGACGATAGAACACGGCGCCGGTCGTGTTCAGCGGGGCCGAGTAGGTGTTGCCGGAATCCACTCCCGGAATGGTGACCCAATTCGAGCTGATGCCGATGGTCAGCGGATTGGTCTGGACTTGCAACTCCGCGCCCGTCCAAATGGCCGGCCACGACAGGTTAAGCTGCCCGGCCGAAACAGTCGCGGTGATTATTTCCGATCCCGGCGCCGCGACGGAGGCCACCGTGACCGTCCCGCTGGTTGCCAGATTGGCGGTTGAGAGGGTGAAACCGGGGGCAACAACCGTCACGCCACTAAGATTGGCGATCGTTGAACTGCCGAAGAGTTTGAACACGTCTCCGACCGCGATACTGGGGCCGAGGTTGACCAGTTTTATAGTCCCTCCGGTAATGTTGACAGAACCGCCGACCGAGATGGTGGTGTTACTGCTGGCCGGCGACAAGGCCTTGTTGACGTAAACCACGATGGTTCCCGCATTCATGTTCAGATTGCTCGCCACGGTAAGCGTATTGACCGTGGGATCCCCGCCCGGAATCAGGATGCCGCCGTAAACGTCCAGGTCGCCAGCAACATTGGTGACCACGAGTGCGCCGTTGCTGACCGTGGTCGCGCCGATATAAGTGTTCGCGCCGAACAGTTCCAGCGTGCCGGGGCCGATTTGCACCACGCTCCCCACGACACCAGTCCCTGAGCCGATGGCGTTGGTGAAAACCACGGTGTCCGAACGGTCGAAGACGAGGGTTCCGTTGTCCGTGACGGCGCCGCCGCCGAGGTTGCCACTGGTGCCGCCCGCGCCGACTTGGAGGGTCGTGCTCGCGTCAATGATGGTGCCGCTAAGATAATTATTATTGCCGGTAAGCGTCACCGTGCCGGTGCCGCTTTGCTCGATAGTGCCAAAGTTACCGCCCGCGGAGACGGTCGCAACATTGATGATGTTGTTGGTGAAGGTGAAGTTGTCGGGGCGGTAGAAGGTGAGCATCCGAGGGTTGTCGAACGAGGTGGTGGTGTTGGTGAACCACACCGTGCCTGTGATCGAGCCGGCGCCGGCATTGGTGCCATCGCCGATGATAATCCCGCCTCCGGCGATGAACGTGTCGCCGGTATAAGTGTTCGTGCCGTCAAGCCCAATCTGGCCGGGGTTCTGGTTGTTGTTTTCTTTGACCAACTTGCCCGTTCCGACCATGTTGACGCTGATAAGGTAAACCGGGGGCACAGTGATTCCGTCCTGACGTGTCAAGTACAATGTGCCATTGTTGGTTATGCCCGAAAAGGCCTGAACAGGCTCGTTGCCATAGACGGGCTGGTACGTGGCGCCCGGGTCAATCTGCACCCAGCCGGTATAATTGTTGTCGTTGTAAGCGGACATCTCGCTGAAACCTTTGTGGAAAATCATGCCTCCCGTTCCGGTGACCGAGGCGTTGACCAGATTAACACCACCCGTGGTGTCAATGATGACCAGGCCGTTGTCAACCAGGTAGGCGGCGTCGAACAGCGCGCCGGCGGAGCCGCCGGTGCCAATTTGCAACGTGCAGTTGGTGTTGACGGTGGTGCCGCCAGAATAGGTGTTGTTAGAGGAGAGCACGAGCATGCCGGCCGCCACCGTGACGTTGCCGGTGCCGCTGATGGCGGCGTTGGTCACAGTGCCGGAATTGTTGAAGACGAGGCTGCCGTTGTCCTTGACGCTGCTGACGAGGGAGCCGGTTGCGCCGCCCATGCCGACTTGGAGTCTTGCGCCGGGATTAATGGTGGTGAGGCCGGTGTTGGTATTGTTGGCTGTCAAAGCCCAGGTGGACGTGCCGCTGACCGCCAATTGAGTGCCGAGGCCACTATCCGATAGCACGGAGGCGAGGACGTTGGTGTTGGTAGAGACGGCACCCATGAGCGTGAGGACGCGGGCGCCGGATCCGCTCAAGCCGATCAAGCCGGTGTTGGTAAATTGCAACGCGCCACCCTCGGAGTCAATCGTGCCGCCGGCGGTGCCGACGGTGAAGAGGCGGTCAATGCTCACCGCGCTGCCGGTGTATTGCAAAGCGCCGCCGTTGAGCAGCAGACTTGAGGCGCTGTTGGTCGCGGCGCCGAGGTCACTGGGCAAACTGCCGTTGGCCAGGTTGGAGACGCTCAAAGTGCCTTGGAGGATGGTCGTGACGCCGGTGTTGGCATCGAAACCGCCCGACACCGAGACGGTGTTGGTGCCCTGCTTGACCAAGCCGCCGCTGCCAGCGAGGTAATGTGCGGAGGTGGAAGCGAGGCTGTAAGCCAATAAGTTGTCGCTAAAAGAAACGCTGGAGGGGGAAACAACGGAATTGATTTTCACAGTGGTCGTTCCTGTGGCGTTGTCGTTGAAAACAGCCGGGCCGCCGTTGGCAAAAACGGCCGACTTGCCATTGGCAATCCAGTTGCCCGTGGTGTTCGTGTCCCAATTGCCGTTGTTCAAGCCTGTCCAATCATAGGCAAGGGCGGTGACGTTCATTTGGATGGTTTGGCCGTTGGTGGAAAGAAAGCCGCCCGCGCCAGTGACAAGTCCAAGTTGAACCGCCGGGGCCTTGCCGCTGGTCCACGAAATCAAAGGAAAGGTCTGGCCGATGTTGGTGAACGTGCCGCTGTTGATGTTGATGGTGATTGGGCCGCCGGTGGTAATGGCGCCCGCCTGAATGGGCGCGGCCTCACTGTTGGTGACATTGTTGAATTCCAGGGTCGCGCCAGAGGTCGTACCCACAACCAGCGTGGCCGGCGTGAATGGTGTGCTGTTGAATAATTGATCGCTTTCGAAGATGCCGAAAGCCGCGCTGTTTTCCACCGTCATGTTGCCAGTGCCGGACGTCGTTCCCGAGAGGATGAGTTTGCCGGAATTGACGGTACTCCCGCCGCTATAAGTGTTGTTGCCTGCCAGGGTGAGCGAGCCGGGACCGGTCAAGGTGAGCGAGCCGCCGCTGCTGTACAGTCCTGAGGCAAATACCGGGTTTTGTCCGTTGAGATTAAAGTTGTATAACTGGCCCGCGGCCGAGTCGAACACCCCGGAGTAATCGGCGAAGTCGAGGGAGGTGAATTCCAGCGTGCCACCGTTAAATTCAATGAGGTTGTTTTCACCGAGCGGACCAGCACTGCCGTTCTCGGCGGCGTCGGCAATCACCGTGCCGCCGTTGAGCACCAGGAAGCCATAGAAGGTATTTTGGCCCGCCAGCGTGAGCGTCCCGTTGTTGACATCAAACTCACCATAGCCGGAAATGACGCCGGAAAGGGTCTGCGATTGCCCAGGGGCATTAAACTGGAAAACTCCATCGTTGGTGATGGCCTGGGTGTTAATCTTGGGGTGCGGACCTGCGAGAACCAAAGTGCCACCCGTGATGCCAATGAAGGCGATGCCGTCGGCATCAACATAACCGGTCGGATACCATGTGAGCGTGCCGGGACCCTCTTGCAGGATGCCCATGTTGGGGCCGTTGTTGTTGCCCAGGTAATTGCTGACCACCCAATTGCCTGATCCGGAAAAGTCCAACGTGAATTGGGCGGCACCACCGGCTTGAAAGAAGAGATTTGAAGTGATGCTGGCCGTGTTCGCCGAGTTGTTTATGAGAGTGTGATCCCACCCGCCTGGCCGGCCAATCCACTCCATAGTGTGTGTGGCGTCACCCCCAAAGGTAAAGGCGCCAGCGCCGGCGTCAATTTGAATATCGCTTATGGCAAAAGGGTTGGCCGTCCCATCAGTGGTGCCTATTGTGACCGAACCGGTTTGATTGGCCGTAAGCCAAATATTATACCCGTTCCCTCCAGAGCCGCTGGCGAACTCGGTGCCGTTGTAAGTTAATTTCAGATTGCCGGACTGGAGGCCGTTCCACTCCAGCGTGGTGAGGGTGGGTACGGCAACGTTCGAAGCTTCACCCCAGTTGGTGGTATAGTCAATATCGGTTCCCGGCCCAGTCCAGATTATAACATTGGTGTCGGGCGACGTCTGGCCAAAGACCGCCGTCGTTGCGAAGGCGGCGCACAGAATAATGAGGCTTCTGAGAATGCTGATTATTGTTCTTTTCATAGGAGGTGAGGTTTTGTGACTGACTTTAGTTTTCGTAAACTCTCGGCGAACTTCGTGTTATTGCGTCAGGTTTCTTGCTCGGTCGTTGCTGCTCCGAACGCTTGCCTGGCACGATGCCTGCTTTGACGCGCATACACGCATCCGTGACAATCAAGAGCCTATTATTGTTGGCGTTCAATCTACCATTTGCCCTTCGGCATGGGAATGGACGAAACTATGATTCGCATGTTGTTAATTTCCTGTCCGCATGGTTCGTTGCGACGTCCGCTCCAGCGCAGAGGCTCGTCCGATACTCCGTCGGGGCCACAGCATGGACCGATTTGAACAGGCGCGAAAAGTAAAAGGGGTCGTCGTAGCCCAACTGGGCGGCAATGTCTTTGACGGGCAGGGAGGACTCCGCCAGCAGCCGGCAGGCCCGGTTCATGCGCAAATGGATAAAAAAGTCAATGGGCGAGCAGCGCATCCGCCCCTTGAAAAGGGCGAAATAATGGGAGGCGGAGACGCGGGCCAGGGACGCCAGTTGGGGCACTTTCAAAGGCTGGTTCAGATGTTCGAGCATGTAGGCGATGCTCTCTTGTATCTTTTGGCCGTTATCCAGCGCCGCCGCCGATGACGCCACCGGCGCAGCAGCCGCCCGGCAGCCGACAAAGCTTGAATTCCGTTCGGCCTCCAATCCAAGCGCAGGATGCGCCGCGCGGCGAGGAAACCGCTCGGAGCGGGACGCTGGAAAGACAATCTGAGGCATGGATATTTTGTTTTCGACGCGAACTATATCGAGATGGGCGCCCCTTGTCCACAACTTTTTTTAAAAAAGTCAAAAAACTTAAACTGGGGCGTCGAAGTGCTGTTGCAGCACCAGCGCAATGGTCCCTTGCAAGCGGGGCTGCGCGTCCGGGTCGGTGGCTATGATGCGCGTGCCGGCATGGGCGACGGCCCGGGCCTTGACGGTCTGGGCGACGATGGGGCCGACGCGAGACCAGGCCCGGGTCACATCTCCTATGACCACAAGAACATCGGGAGCAAGACCATTGACCAGCATGGCGATGCCGACGCCCAAATAATGGGCCATGCGATCCAGCGCCTTGGCGGCCCTTTCGTTCCCTTGCTCGACCAGAAGCAAAAGGTCGGCAAAAGCCACCCCTGCGGCGGCGCTCTTGGAGCCGGCTTCCCCTTGGCGCGTCAGAGCGGATTCGGCGTAATAGCGCTCGGCGGCGGTATTGGAGGCCAGCATTTCCCAGCAACCGGAGTTGCCGCACCGGCAAACCGGCCCGTCGCCCAAAATCGGAACATGACTGAATTCACCGGCGGCGCCCGTCGAGCCGCGGAGGAGTTGGCCGTTAATGATCATGCCGACGCCGATGCCGTACGAAACCGCGACGACCACCAGGTTGCTGACCCCGTCGCAATTGCGGCCGGACCATTGTTCGGCCAGGGCGCAGGCGTTGGCGGCGTTCTCCAATTGCACGGGCAGGCCCGTCGCTTTTTCCAGCGGTGTCTTCACATCCAGATCTCGCCAGCCCAAGTTGGGAGCGAAGATAAGCCGGTGCGAGGAGGTATCAATCCGTCCCGGCAGGCTGACGCCAATGCCTTCGAAGGAATGCTTCGGATAGGCACGCATTAACTCGACGGCCCGGCGCCCCAGCCGCGCGATAAATTCGGCCGGGTCCACGCCGGTGGAGATGCGCTCCTGCATCAGGAAACGGCTGTCCATGGAGGCGATAGCCAGGGTCGTGACAACCGGCTGAATATCAATGCCGATGATGCTGGCGCGGTCGGAATTGAGATGGAGAAAAGTCGGCTTGCGTCCACGCGGCAACTGGTCGCCGGCGCCTTCCAGGACCCAGCGATGGGCAATCAACTGCTCGATGATGGACGAGACGGTGCTGCGCTGCATGCCCGAGCGCCGCGCCAGGGCGGCGCGTGAAATCGGCTGGAGGCGGCGCACCAGATTGAGGACAGTGCGCCGATTGATATCGCGGGCCGTTTCACTGCGGGCGACCTTGATATCGTTCAAATCTACTTTTCGGAGCCATTGCTTCACGTCGTTTTTTCAAGCACTGAGCTAAACCGTTTCGCCCGGCGCGTCCAGCACGAAATACTTTTGATTGTTATCTTGCCGGCCAAAGATTTGCGAAGAGAATAGCCCCGCAGGAAAGCAAATCGAGCCCAAACGGAGCAATTTGTTCAACCATCGAACAAAAACTCCAAGGCCGGGGCGCAAAAAGGAAAGCTACTCTACGTTCGGCAGTTTGCCTTCCCGATAGCTCGCCAGCGTCTTTTCCAATTTATTCTTCTCGTTTTGATCCGGCTCCAAGCTTGCCGCCCTTGCTTCCGTGGCGATGGCTTCCGGTTTGTTTCCAAGCATGAATTGCACGCGCGCCAGCGTGTCGAGCACACCTGCATTCTTTCCACCCGTCAGTTGCACCGCACGATCGGCCATCGTTTTCGCCAGACTCAAGCAGCGCTGGTCCACGTTATCGCTGGTGGCAATGGTCCAAGCCAGGTCATTTTGCAACAGGTCGCTGGTCAAAATGCGGAGGGAATGCCGTGATGATTCACTTTTCTCTTTTTTAAACCAGCTTGCATCGGGAGCCGGGTTGGGGTAAATGTTCGCCCAAGGTATGTTGGCTCAAAACAAAATCCTCCTGCTCGACGATGATGAGCAAATGCTGGAATTGTACCAGGCGCTCCTCGAGCAAATCCCCAGTCATCCGCAGGTGGAGGTGTGCAACTCCGGCGCGCGCGCCATCGCCATGCTGGAATCCGAGCCGTTCAACATGCTCATCACCGATTTGCGCATGCCCAAAATGGACGGCCTGCAAGTGCTCGCCATCGTCCGCCGGAAGTTTCCCCTCTTGCGCCTGGTCGCCCTGACGGGCGTGCCGGACGAGGAATACCGCTCACGCGCTTACGCCCAGGGCGTGGAGATGTTCTGGCAGAAACCCGCGAGCGCGGAGGACATTCAATTGTTCCAGGATTGCATCGAATCCATGCTCGACCGCCCCCACGCGGCCCAGGAGGGCTTCCGCGGCGTGCAGAGCAAGAGCCTGGTGGACCTGATCCAGTTGGAATGTCTGTCGCGCAGTTCTTCGGTGCTCTTCATCACCCGCGGCGCGCTCCACGGCAGGATCTGGATTCAAAACGGCGAAATTATTGACGCCGCCGCCGCCAACCTGGCCGGGGAGGCGGCTTTCAAGGAGATTCTATCGTGGAAAAGCGGGAATTTTGAAATTCTTCCCGCCGATCCCGCCCGCCCCCGCGCCATTCACAACTCCAGCCAGGGCCTGTTGCTCGATTCGGCCCAGGCGTTCGACGAATGCAAAGGGCCGGCCGCCGGCGCCGCCTCGGAGGCGGGCGATCCATCCGCCGCCGCTCCGCCCACCGGCCTGGCCGCGCTGGGCCGCTTTGAAGGGGTCGGCTTCGTCCTGGCCATTCCGCCGGACGACAAGCTGCCGGTGGATTGCTGGAGCTTGGACAACTCGATGGACGTTGCCAATTGGGCGCGCGACGCCCACCGCCGCCTGGCCAAATTGGGCGAGGGCCTGGAAGCGGGCGAACTGGCCGGCGTGTTTGGCTTCGGCCCGCAGGAACATTGGGCGTTGCAGGCCCGGGAAGGCAAGGGGCTGCTCTGCGTGGGCTTCCGCCCCGCCCTGAGCGCGGAGCAGGTGGAACAAACCATGAAACTTGTATTTGACAAATGGGCCTATTGACCAGACATCCCGCCGGCCAACCCGGCCCGCATCCTCTTCCCAGCGGCGCCTTCACCGTGGATGCCCGGGGCAACCTTGTCAGTTCGACCGTGCCGCAAAGGGTGCCGGAAGCTTTTCTCATGCAGATTGGCCGGCAGGTTTTGACCGTGTACAAGGGCGCCGCCGCCGTCCGCCTGCCCTTTTCCCAATTGAAGGTGCAATATGAGTCCTGCAAAATCAGCGCCCGCGCCCTGCGCGGAGGCGCGATCATTTTTCTTTCGCCCAAACCCGCGTCGCGCCCCTTCCCGCCCGATTGAGAATTTGCCGAATCCGTGCCATGAAAAACCAAAAACTCGACCAGCTCGTCACCCAACTGGAGCATTTTCTGGAATGCTGGAAGCTCCTGAACAATTTCATCAGCCTGGCCCGCGGCAAAAAATTCACGGCCGAGGACGAAAACCAGTTTCTCGAAGTCAAGGCCATCGTGGTGCAGGAATTGGAATTGATCAGCGCGGCCATCGAATTTCCCTCGCCGTCGCGCGAAGAAGTTCACAACTTCGTCGCCGCCGCGCCGTCGTTGCGCTACCTGAGCGAGAGCAACGAGGGCGCGTTGCGCGCGCTGGAAAACCAGTGGCATAAAATCTATGTCGGTTTCCAGGCCATTGTCGGCCAGGTCAAAGTCAAGCAGCGCGAGATCGAAGGCCAGAATTTCCTCTCCGCCATGTTCAAGAAAAAGAGCTGATCCGCCCGCAATGGCGGTCAATGAGGCTGCGTGAAGTAAATGGCCAATACGCCCGCCGCCGCCGCCAGACAGTAGCAGCCGAAAAATTTCCAGCGTCCTGCTTCCAGCCAGCGTGAGAGCCATTTCAAAGCGAACAACCCGGCCACAAAGCTCAAGATCATGCCGGCGAAACCCGGCAGGAAAAGATGCAGCACGGAACCGCCGCCGCTCAAGGCGTGTTGTCTGACCAAACGATGCGCCTCTTGCGCAATGACGGGCGGCGTCAGAACCACCGCCAGCGCGAAGCTGAATTCCTCCAGCTTTTGCCGGGGCAGTCCGAGCAGCAACCCGGTGGAAATGGTCGAGCCGGAGCGCGAAAACCCGCGAAAGGGCAGACAGAGGCCCTGCACGAGGCCGATGCAGCATGACTGCGCGGATTGAATTTCCGGCCGGCGCGGTGATTTATCCTCCCGCAACCCGGCGTAAATAATCAACAGCCCCACCGCCGCCAGCGCTCCCGCGATGAGGGGCAGATTGGCGAACAAGTTTTCGACCTCCGCGTTGGGCGCGCCGCGCATGAAGATTTTCTCGATGACCAATTTCAATCCGTAGCCGACGACTCCGGTGCAGAGAGTCGCCAAAACGATTTGGACGGCAAAGGCCCGGAGTTTTCCGGGCGGGCTGAAGTAATCGCGCTTCCAATGGTTCCAGAAATAGGCGATGACCGCGAACATGGTTCCGGTGTGCAGCATGACCAGCAACATGGTCATTTCGGGGCTGGAAGGGTCCAGGCCCATGAGTTTCTCCGCGGCAATGACATGCGCCGAACTGGACACCGGCAGCAACTCGCACGCGCCTTGAATCAAGGCCAGAATTAAAATTTGGAACCAACTTAACATGTTTATGAAATCCAAACGCCTGTCCCGGCAATGACAACGGCCATCCCGTCAAGCGTGAACTATTTGGAAGCCAAAGCGGCGCCCAAGGCAAGGAAGAAAGACCGGAAGATAAAAATCATGCACCGGCGTTTCCGCCCCTTGACAGCCCGCCGCGCAAGGGCGACATTCGCTGACTTGCAGTTGTGTCGCGAAAAAACAAACAAAAGGAACTTCATCATGAATGCGAATGTCAAACCGATTCCGGACGGCTTCCATACGCTGACCCCTTACCTGACAGTCAAAGGCGGAGCTGAGGCCATTGATTTTTACACGCGCGCTTTTGGCGCAAAAGAACGGTTCCGCATGACCGGCCCGGATGGCAAATCCTTGGGGCATGCGGAAATTACCATCGGCGACTCGATCCTGATGCTGGCCGACGGGGCGCCGGGATTCAGCCAGTCCCCGCAGGAACTGCATGGCACGACGGTTTCTTTGCTGCTCTACGTCAAGGACGTGGACGCCGCATTCCAACGCGCGGTGGAAGCGGGCGCCACTGTCAAACAACCGGTCGAAAACAAGTTCTATGGCGAACGAGCCGGCTGCGTCATGGACCCCTTCGGCCATCTTTGGACCTTGATGACGCACATCGAGGACGTGCCGCCGCAGGAAATGAAAAAACGCATGGACGAATTCTGCGCCAAAATGGCGGCGGCCAAGGGGACGTAGCCGTTCTTCACAATTATTGACTTTGCCCGCCCCATTTGAATATGCTCGCGGAAACATGGATTCAGGCATTGGGCGCACCCGGCGTGCGACAGGCCCGGTTCCGGCAAATACATGAAAATAAAGGTATCACACAGGAACAAATGCCGTCTGTGCGACGGTGGCAAACTCGAACTGGTCGTCCCGCTGGCTCCCACGCCGGTCGCGGAAAAATACGTCACGCGCGAGGAGTTGGACCAGGAAACGCCGGTCTATCCGCTCGACCTCCACCTGTGCCTGGATTGCGGCCACGTGCAACTTCTTGACGTGGTGGATCCTGAATTTCTGTTTGACGACTACACTTACGAAAGCGGCAGCACCAAACAGATCGTGCAGCATTTTGACAGAACGGTGGAAGCCGCTTGCGCGCGGTACCGCCTGGCTCCCGACAGTCTCGTCGTGGACGTGGGCAGCAACGACGGCTCACTCCTGCGCTGCTTTCAGAAACGCGGGATGCGGGTGCTGGGCATTGATCCCGCCCGCGAAATCGCCAGAAAAGCCACCCAGTCCGGCATTCCCACGATTCCCGAATTTCTCAATCTTGAACTCGCGCGCAAAATCAAGAAAGAACACGGGCCGGCCGCGGTGGTTTGCGCGTTTAATGTTTTCGCCCATGCCGATGATCTCTCCGGCATGGCCGATGCCATCCGTGAAATGTTGGCGCCCAACGGACTTTTCATTTTTGAAGTCTCCTATTTGCTCGATATTCTGGATCGAATGCTGTTGGGAACCATTTTCCACGAACACGTCAGCTACCATTCCGTCAAACCCATGGCCTCCTTCCTGAGGCGTCACGGCATGGAGTTGATTGACGCGCAGCGCGTCGGCATCCAGGGCGGCTCCATCATCGGCACGGCCCAGGCGGCGGGCGGGGGGCATCCCGCCGCACCCGCGGTGGCTGAATTGCTCGAACAGGAGCGGGCGCGCGGGCTGGACCGGGTGGAAACGCTCAAGGAATTCGCCGCCCAACTGGGCAAAGTCAAGGAGGAGTTGGGCGGCATGATGGCTGAATTGAGAAAACAGGGCAAAACCATCTGGGGCTACGGCGCCGCCCGCAGCGGCACGACATTGATCTCACAAATGAACCTCGGCAAGGTCATCAGCCACATCGTGGACGACAGCCCGGCCAAGCAGAACAAATTCAGCCCGGGCGATCACATCCCGATTTTACCATCCAGGGCTTTGGCGGAACAGAAGCCTGATTACGCCTTCATCCTGGCTTGGGTTCACGCCAGGCAAATCATCGAAAACAACCGCGGTTACCTCGAACAAGGCGGCCGTTTCATCGTCTGCTTTCCAAAAATCCAAGTCATCAGCGCCGAAAACCCCAATTTGGCATGAACCGTTGTCTGCTCTGCGGCCAGAATCAATGTGCCAGCCTGATAGATTTCGGCCCGCAACCCATCTGCCATCATTTCTTCGACGGCTCGCGACCGGAATCCACGCACGATCTTCATCTCGGCCTTTGTGGGGCATGTGGCGTGACCCAGTTGATCAATCCGATTGAGCCGAGTCAATTGACACCACATTTTGATTGGATCGCCTATAAAGAACCGGAAGCCCACTTGGACGCATTGGTTGAAACATTGCGCGGTCTCCCTGGCATCACACCTCAGTCAGTCATTTGCGGAATCAGCTATAAGGAGGATTCGACACGCGAGCGTCTCGCCAAACTGGGATTTCATAATAGCTGGCGAGTTGATTTTCAGTCCGATCTTGATATACGCGACCACCGGGCCGGAATGGAAATGGTCCAGAACCGCGTCCGGCCCGGTTTAGAAGAGCGGCTGCATGCCAAACATGGCGCGCCGGATATTGTGCTGGTGCGCCATTTGCTGGAACACACCCACAACCCTCCCGCCTTCATGGAAACACTGCGCCGCCTCGTCAAACCGGACGGCTATGTTATGTTCGAGGTGCCGGATTGCGCGCGCGGATTCCATGTTCTTGACTACACCACGCTCTGGGAGGATCACACGCTCTATCTCGCGGAACCGACCTTCCTCATGTGCCTCCGCCTTGGCGGGTTTTCCATCGCGCGCTTTATACGATACCAAGCTGCCTACGAGAACTGCCTGGTCGCCATCACACGGCCGGAAGCGAATCCCGGCGCTCCAAGTCCAAGCCGGACTAACCCGGTGGAAGAAAAATCGCGGCTCGCCGCCTTCGCTCGCGACTTCTCCGGCCGAAGGCAGGCCATGCGGCAGCTTCTTCAAGAGTGGCGACGAGCAGGAAAAATCGCGGTCTTCGGCGCGGGACACCAATCCGTAATGTTTATCAATCTTTTGGGCGTGGCCGACTTGATTGATTTCGTGGTGGATGATGATCCACACAAACTCGGTCTCCGGCTTCCCGGTTCCCGTCTTCCAATTGTCGCCTCCGCCAATTTGACGGCTGGAAAAGTCAAGCTTTGCCTGAGCAGCCTGAGCCAGGAGAGCGAAAGCAAGGTCGTGCAAAAGCATTCCCGCTTTGTCGAAAAGGGCGGCAGTTTTGCCTCCATCTTTCCAGTGCGGCCGGAAACTTTGCTGAACTTTGTTGCCGGGCCCGCCACTCTGTTTTAGCATTTCTCCAATGTCGCAATTCAAAAAGATCAGCGAGGAAGTCCTGGTGGCCGAAAATTCGGTTGTTCAGGTGGAGCGCACCCTGTTTGACACCTTGAAGATGCAGGCCGCAAAAAGCCCGCTCCATCGCGCCCGCCTCTGCACCCACAAGGATGCCCAGGACCGGCTGCACGAGATGTTCATCGTTCTTGCCCGTCCAGTTTATATCCGCCCTCACAGACACTTCCATAAGACCGAATCTTTCCATGTGATGGAAGGGTCTTCCGTCTTCTTTTTCTTTGATGATGCCGGCGCCATTGAGCAGGTCATCCCTGTTGGCGATGCCGCCTCCGGCCGTCCGTTCTACATCCGTAATGACGACTCCCGATTCCACACCCATCTCATCACTTCGGATTTTCTCGTCTTCCATGAGATCACCAACGGCCCGTTCAATCGAGCCGACACCATTTATGCGCCGTGGGCGCCGGAGGAAACCGACTCCGCGGCCATCCTCACGTTTGTGGAGAAGCTGCGAAGCGCTGCTGCCCAGTTCGGGGAGGCACGATGAAATTCCTGGTCATCGGCGCTTCGGGATTTGTCGGGCGCAACCTCCTTGCCCATTTCCGCGCGCAGGGATTCGCTGCCATTGGCACCCAGGCCCATTCTCGCGAGAAAGGGTTGGCCACCTTCGATCTGCTTCGGCACCGAATCACGAATTCCATTGACTCATCATTCTTCCAAGGGCCGGAACCAGTCAACGCCGTTATCAGCGCAGTCATCAGTGACATGGATCTTTGTCTCACGGACCGTGTCATGGCCCACGCTGTCAATGTCGAAAAGACCATCCAATTGATCAACGACCTCGGGGATCTAAAAGCGAGAATAACCTTTCTCTCCACTTGTTTCGTCTTTGATGGCAAGACCGGCTACTATAATGAGGCTGCCGCGCGCACGCCTGCCAATGAATACGGCCGTCACAAGATCGAGGTGGAAGATTACCTGCGCAGTCACGTTCCCGGCGCCTTTGTTCCGCGCATGGACAAAATTGTCGGTGACAATCCGCGCGATCGTCAACTCCTGGCGCATTGGCACAAACGCATCCGCGAAAATCTGCCAATTATTTGTTTGGAAGGGTCGCTGCTCTCCCCTACCTCCGTGTCTGACGTGGCCCAAGGTATTGTGTTGGCGGCTGAAAAGGGCCTCACAGGAATATATCATTTGGCCAATTCAGAATTCTTTTATCGCGACGAACTCGCCCGCCAATTCTGTTTTTCCCTCGGCAAGATGCCCAATGTCGTCACCAGACCGCTCGCGGAGTTCAACTTTCCCGACAACCGCGCTTTGAAATCCTATTTGGACGGCTCTCGTTTCGCCAAGGAAACCGGCCTGCGCTTCAGCTCCATGCGCGAAGTTTTCCAGTCCTTTGCCCGCCGCCTTCAAGACGCGCCGCCGGAATAACCCGGTTCGTTCCCCGGCTTCCATTTGATGCTGCACCCCAGGCTGGGGGTCTGCGGGACGGAGGGCGCTTTCCCCGCCAGGACCGCATCCAGTGCCGCGCGCAAGTCCCGGCCCGTGGCTGCAATGCCGTTTTTGGGACGGCTTTCATCCACCTGCCCCCGATAGGCCAGCAGGAAATCCCTGTCAAAAAGGAAAATATCCGGCGTGCAAGCGGCCCGGTAGGCCCTGGCTACCGCCTGAGATTCATCGAAAAGGTAAGGAAACGGATAACCAACATCCTTGACCTCCTGCGCCATTTTCTCCGGGCTGTCGTTCGGCGATTGCTGCGGGTCATTGGCATTAATCGCCACGATGCCCACCCCGCGCGGTTGGTAATCGTGCCCGATCCTGGCCAATTCCGCCCGCACATGTTTGACATAAGGACAATGGTTGCAAATGAACATGACCAACAAGGCTGCCTTGCCCCGAAAACTGTCGCGTGTTATCCACTGCCCGGTGGTGTCGGGCAGGCGGAAATCCGGGGCCGGAGTGCCCACGGAAAGCATGGTGGATTGTATCAGTGCCATGCTCGATTCTGGAAGCCTTCCGCCATATTGTCGAGGGCAAATTTACGCGCGGATCACGCTTCACAGAAAAGAAAATGCTTGTAATTCTCGATAAGGAAAACTAACCTCCTGCCATTCTGACCGCCAAAAGTTATGAAACGAGCACTCAAAACTTCCCTTGGTATTAATGCCGCACTGGCGCTTTTCGGACTGACATCTCTTGCGCTCCTCGTGCCGGACGCCTGCGCCGGTTCCGGCTGCGACGCGCCGCCCTCCGGTTGGGTTGGCTGGTGGCGTGCGGAAAGCAATGCCTTGGACTATGTGGGCGGCAACAACGGCGCTTTGGTCAACAACGCGGGTTACGCTCCGGGCGAGGTCGGAACTGCATTTTTCTTCACCAATGCTCTAGCCGCTGTCCAAATCGGCAATGCGACCAATCTGCAACTCCAGAGCTTCACCATTGAAGCCTGGATTCGGCGCGCCAGCACCAACTCCGTTTCCTTCCCCACCAACGACGACGCCGAATTGTTCGGCTTCGGCAGCCAAGGTTACGGTTTCGGCATCCACGGTCCCAACAGTGAAAACGGCAGCCAGGGCAGCTTGTTCCTCACCGAAAATGATGTGGATGAAGTGGACACCACCGCCAGTATCACCGACACGAATTTTCACCACGTCGCCGTGACCAAATCGGGCCTCACCGTTGTGTTTTACGTGGATGGAGTGGCCTATCCCGCTGGAACGACGGGCGACACCTACCAATTCACCACGCCGGCCGCCATCGGGGCGCGCGGGGATACTTTGGCCGGCAGCTTTTACGGCGCCATTGATGAAATGTCCATCTACAACCGCGGCCTGCTGGCGTCCGAAATCATGGGCATCTTCAATGCCGGCGCGGCGGGCAAGTGCCCGATCCCAGTCATCACCACCCCGCCGGTCAGTCAAACGGTTCTCGTCAACTCGCAGGTTCAGTTTTTTGTCGTGGCGCAGAGCAGCAATGCCTTGAGTTATCAGTGGATGATGGATGGAACCAACCTCCCGCCCGACACCAACTCCATACTGACGCTAACCAACGTCCAGTCGGCTTCGTCCGGCAGTTACACCGTGGCCGTGAGCAATCTCTATGGCGCGGTCACCAGTACCTTCGCGGTTTTGACCGTGAATCCATTTCCTCCCTGCCTGCCTCCTGCTTCCGGCTTGGTGGATTGGTGGCCCGGCGAGGGAAACACACTGGATGTCATCACCGGGTCAAACGGCGTGGTAACAGGCGGCTTGACGTTCGTACCTGGCATGGTCGGCCAGGCTTTCAAATTCGACGGGACCGACTCTCAAATTACTTTCTCGAACGCCCACCCCAATTTTGGGACTAACAATTTTACCATTGATTACTGGATGAAAACCAGTTCAGCCAACCCCATAGAGGCTTTTTTGCGAACGCGGCACACCTGTGATGCGGCCAGCAGTTTTTGGGAAATTCGCATTGGCCTCGGAAGCTCCGGCCCGGCAGGTGTGCTCCAATTAACCCTTTGTTCCGCTTCCAACGGCACCGTCTTTAGCTTGGAAGCGTCAAGCCCGGTCAATGACGGCCTCTGGCATCATATCGCCTGGGTCAGAACGAACATTAACGAGCTCCTCTTCGTGGATGGAGTTCTCAACAGTTCCACCAACAGCCCGGGGATAATTGACGCCGATAATTCGTTCCCTCTGATTTTTGGGACTAGTCCGTGCGATGGCAGCGATGGTACCGTGCCCTACAGTGGTGCTGCGGACGAATTAGATATCTGGAACCGCGCCCTCTCCGCCTCGGAAATCGCCGCCCTTTACAACGCCGGACCCGCTGGCAAATGCCTCGCCCTGTCCTTTATCGCCCAGCCAACCAACACCACCGTTGCTTATCAGCACTCCACTTCGTTGACGGTTGAGGCTGAAGGAAGCGCTCCCTTGTTTTACCAATGGAGTTTCGATACCACCAACATAGCCGGTGCTACCAGTGGCACTTTGGTTTTGACTAATGTGCAAATGTCCCAGGCCGGTTCCTATTCCGTGGTCGTCAGCAACTACACTGCTTCCATTACCAGCACCAACGCCATCCTCACCGTCACTCCTCTTCCACCATGCATGTCCGCGCCGTCAAATCTCGTCGCCTGGTGGCAGGCCGAAGGAAACGCTCTCGACGAGTTGGGCTCCATCAATGGCACCTTGACCGGCCCTGTCACCTATGCCCCGGGAGAAGTGGGCCAGGGATTTTTGTTCGGTGGCGTCGGCGCGGCCGTCAACGTGGGTTATGCCACCAATCTCCAACTCCAGAATTTCACCATCGAATGCTGGATACGACGTTCCACAAATACCTTCGTCAGCCTCGACTCGACAGGTTATGGGATTCTCTTCGGTTACGGCGTCGGCGGATATGCCCTATACTTTTATCCCAGTGGTCAGTTAGCCCTCACTCATAATGGCTACAACGATGTCCAATCATCCGCTGCGGTCACCGACACGAATTTCCATCATGTGGCCGTGACTAAATCGGGAGGGGCAATCGTTTTCTATCTCGACGGCGTTGCATTCCCTTATGGCAGTTCTTACAATCCCACTTTCACATTTACCACGCAAGCCACCATCGGAGCGTTTGACTCAACCTTCGTCGAAAGTTTCTACGGCCTGATTGACGAGTTGGCCGTTTACAATCGCGCGCTGGCGGCCAGCGAGATTCAATCCATTTACAACGCCGGCTCCGGCGGCAAGTGCGCTGTCGCCTATCCACCCGTCCTGGTGCTGGTGCCGGCCAGCCAGAGCGTTTTGGCGCATGGCTCGACCAGTCTGATGGTCTCGGCAGCCGGCAGCGTGCCGTTGTCATATCAATGGAATTTGGACGGCACAAACCTCCCCGGAGCGACCAACCCGGTGCTGGCGCTGAACAACATTCAAATCGGCCAGGCCGGCAGCTACACCGTGACGGTTTCCAATAGCGTTACCAACATCACCAGCACCAACGCGATCGTCACGGTCACCTATCCCACGGCCCCCGTCAAAGTGGTCAGCACCAACGCCGTCGCCGGCAGCCTGGTCACTGTGCCGGTGACGCTGACCGCCAACGGGATCGAGAATTCCGTGCAATTCAGCCTGGATTTCACTCCAACTAATTTGACCTATGTGGGAGCCACTTTGGGCAGCGGGGCCTCCGGGGCTTCCCTCTGGGACGATACTAATTTTCTGGGCAGCGGCCAGTTGGGCATTGCCGTTGTCCTGCCCCCTGGTGCCACCTTTGCCTCTGCCGTTGATGAAGTCGTGCGGGTCAATTTCCTCGTTGCTGTCAACACCAACACATCCTCGGCAACGTCCATCACCTTCGGCAGCGCCCCGGTGCAGGAGCAACTGGCCGACCCTCTTGGCAATGTCCTCCCGGCCAGTTACACCAGTGGAACGGTGACCATTGCCGGCATCACCAATTTTGAGGGCGATGTGAACGGCGACGTGCGTCTGACCATCTCCGATTGGCTGGAAGAGGGCCAATTCGTGGCACAACTCGCCACCCCAAGCAACCCCTCCCAGTTCCAACGCGCCGACTGCGCCCCGCGCTCCACGCTCGGAGACGCGGCCCTGACCGTCATTGATTGGGTGCAAGTGGGCCGCTACGTGCTGGGATTGGATCCGCTAACCGTCACCGGCGGACCAACCGCCCCGTCCGGCAGCGGCACAGCCGTGTCGTCGTCCAGCACACGACTCCTCTCAGTCAGCAGCCCAACCGTTCAGATGGGACTGGTCGGCTCGGCCAATGTCTGCGTCTCTCTGGCCATGCAAGGCAATGAAAATGCCGCTGGGTTCACCTTGAGTTTCCCCGCAACCAATCTCAGCTTCAGCGGCGCAACCTTGGGCAGCGGTGCCGGCGGAGCAACCTTGATTCTGAATACCAATCAGTACCATTCCGGCATTGTGGGCGCCGTGCTGGCTCTTCCTCCGGGAAGCAATTTTCCAGCCGGCTCCCAACAACTGCTCTCCGTCAACCTCAACCTGGTCGGTACCAACTCCGGCGTCTCCCCGGTCGCCCTGACCAGCCAGTTGATCAAATGCGAAATCTCCGATACCTTCGCCAATCCCCTCCCCGTCGGCTTGGTCAATGGCGCCGTCACCGTCAATCCCATCCCCGCCCTGGGCATTGCGCTCTCCGGCACCAATGTCGTCCTCTCCTGGCCGCTCTGGGCCAGCAATTTCCTCCTCCAGTCCGCCAGCGGCGGCACCCCTCCCCTGGCGCCTTGGGCCAACTCCCCGGCTTCCGTCACCGCCACAACCTCAAACTTCGTCACCCTCCCCCTGACCAATACCGTGGAATTCTTCCGCCTGGACATGCCTTGATACCAACCCCGGGTTCTGCCAGAATCCGGGCATGGAACATAAGACAAGAATTGGCGAACCGGTGGTGGTTTCACCGCGCAACCCTGACGCATGAAACTGCCTTCCCTCTCTGTTGTTGTCCCTAATTACAACCACTCGCAGTATCTGCCTGCCTGCATCCGGGCCATTGCCACCCAGTCGGTGCCGGCCGATGAAATCATTGTCGTGGATGACGCTTCCACGGACAACAGTGTTGAAGTTCTCCAGGGTCTCGCGCGCCAATATCCCTCGGTGAAGGTCCATCGAAACCCGGTCAACCTCGGCGTGGCCGGGGCGGTCAGCCGTGGAATTGATCTGGCTTCCAGCCAGTTTGTCTATCTGGCAAGCGCCGATGACGAGGTCATGCCCGGTTTCTTTGAAAGAACCCTGCCCTTGCTGGCCGGGCATCCGGAGGCCGGCTTGTGCGCCGGCATCTGCCGGATGCTTGACATGAACAGCAGGCTGAGTTACGATTTCGGGCGCAATATCACCAGCGTCCCCTGCTTCCTGTCTCCCCAACAAGTTGTGCAATTGGTGCGGCAGCATCGCTTCCTGGTTTTTGGCACGGCGGTTTTATGGCGGCGCGATGCCATGCTGAGGGCCGGCAAATTCCAAGCCGGGCTGCGCTGGCACTCCGATTGGTTCCCCATGTTCGCCCTGGCTTTCCGCCACGGCATGTGCTTTGTCCCGGAAGTCCTGGCTGAGTTTCGCTCCCGTCCCTCCGGCCTTTCCAACAGCGGAATGAAACAGCTCGGAATCCAGCTCGAAGTCCTGCGTTACGCTTTGGACCTCCTCGACCAGCCCGACAATCAGGACCTCGCCCCGCTCTTCCGCCAGAGCGGCGCCCTGGCTTCCTTTGGCAAGGAAATGCTCTGGTTGATTATCTCCCATCGCAAATACTGGAAAAATCTCAACCCAACTTATCTGCGTTTGGCCCTTTGGTGGACCCTCCGCATTGAAGCAAAGAAAATCCTGCCCCGCTCCGCCGCCCGCCTCTACTATAAAATGGCCGGCGTCAACGCCGAATCGCCCGCGACCTGACACGCCTTATGATCAAACCCATCCTCGGCCCGCCCCAGATCGTTTACCAAAATGAATTCCTCAAGATCTCCAGCGTCCATGTCCAGTTTCCCGGCTTTTCCAAAACGGTTTATGTCAGCCATTATGGCCCACGCGTCGGCGTGCTGCTGCTCAAGGATGACAATGTCCTCCTGGTCCGCCAATACCGCATGCTCATCAACGACATGGCGCTCGAAATCCCCGGCGGCAAAGTGGACGACGGTGAAACCCCCGAAGCCGCCGCCATGCGCGAATGCCAGGAAGAAACCTGCTTGCGTTGCCTCAACCTCCGGCCCCTTCTCTATTACCATCCCGGCCTCGATACCAACGACAATCCCACCTCCATGTTTTACTGCACCCAATCCGAACCCGTCCCGCACCAACAACTGGACCGCAACGAAGTCGCCGATCTGGTCTGGATTCCGTTCTCCCGCTGCCTCGACATGGTCTTTGCAAAACAAATCGTTGATTGTCTCACCGTCGCCGCCCTTTTGGCCTGGCAGGTAAAAAAAATGCGCCGCGATGTCTAGCCCCGCTCATTTTTCCCGCGCCGTTTTCCTCGACCGCGACGGGGTGATCGTCGAGGACGTTGATTGGCTGATCCAGCCCGGCCAAATTCGCGTCCTCCCCGGTGTGCCGGAGGCCCTGCGCCGCCTGGCCGGGGCCGGCTTCCGCCTCATCGTCGCCACCAACCAGCCCGTTGTCGCCCGCGGTTTCGCCACCGAAGCGCAGTTGGAAACGCTCCACGCCGCCATGGACGCCCAGTTGACCGCCGGCGGCGCTCCGCCATTGGATCGTTTCTATTTCTGTCCGCATCACCCCAACGCGACCCTGCCCGCCTATCGCGTCATCTGCGACTGCCGCAAACCGCGCCCCGGCCTGCTCCTCCGCGCCGCCGAGGATTTCCACCTCGATTTGCCCGCCAGCTTCATGATCGGCGACCGCCCAACCGACATTGCCGCCGGCGCCGCCGCCGGTTGCCGCACCATACTCGTGCAAACCGGCAAACACCTCCTGGCGCCAATCCAAACCGCCGAGCCATTGGATCCCGGCCTCAAACCCGATTGGACTTGCGCCGATCTTCCCGCCGCCGCTGAATGGATTCTCAAAAACCCATGAGAGCAATGGTCTTATGCGCCGGCTACGGAACACGCCTGGGCGGCCTCACCCGCGAGATTCCCAAGCCCATGCTTCCCCTCAACGGACGTCCCATTCTGGAATACATCCTCGCCCATTTGCGCTCGCAGCACTTTGACCAGATCGCCGTCAACCTTCATTTCCTGCCCCAGGCCATCCGCTCCCATTTCGGCAACGGCTCCGCCTTGAAAATAGATTTGACTTACGTTTATGAAGAGCGCCTCCTCGGCACCGCCGGCGGCGTCAAAAACATGGAAGCGTTCCTCAGCGCGAGCGATCCGTTCCTCGTTCAATATGGCGACGTGGTGACCGACCAGGATTTTGCCGCCATGCTCCGCTTCCACCGCGAGCGCGGCGCCCTGGCCACCCTGCTGCTCCATCAGCGCGCCCGTTCCAACAGCCTCGTCAGCCTTGACGACCGGGGACAAATCACCGGCTTTCTGGAGCGTCCCGGCGAGGAAGCCCGCCGCAGTGTGTCAACCAACTGGGTCAACTCCGGCATCTGCCTCTGCCGCCCTGAGATGCTGGCTCACATCCCTCCCCAGACCCCCTGCGACCTGCCGCGCGACATTTTTCCCAAATTGATCCCCACCGGCCGCCTCTTTGGCTTTGCCCTTTCCGGCTATCGGTGCGCCATTGATTCCCCGGCCCGCCTGGCCGAAGCCGATGCCGCCATCGCCGATGGCCGATGCCACATTTCTCTCGCCCCCTTGTAGCGGCGCGCTATGAACGCCGCCAATACACGAAGTCAAGAATAGATCGAGGCCCGGCAGCAGTTCCTCCCGAAAAGTGCTTGGTTCAACGGAGTTCCAACTTTATAGTGTTTCTTATGGTTCACGTTGGAATCGGTTACGATGTTCATCCGTTGGTGGAAGGCCGGAAGTTGATTCTGGGCGGCGTCGCCATCCCTCACTCCAAGGGGTTGGACGGCCATTCCGACGCCGACGCCCTGATGCACGCCATCTGCGACGCCATTCTCGGCTCCCTCGGCCAGGGCGATATCGGCGTCTTTTTCCCAAACACCGACCCCCGCTGGAAAGACGCTCCCAGCAAAGTCTTTTTGCAGGAAGCCGCCCGCCAGGTCAGATTCCACAACGGCAAGATCGTCAACCTCGACGCCACCGTCATCGCCCAGCAACCCAAACTCTTGCCCCATTTCGCCGCCATGAAAATCAACATTGCGGAAGCTCTCAGCATCCCCGCGAAAAAAATCGGCATCAAGGCCACCACCAACGAGCATCTCGGCTTTGTCGGCCGCCAGGAGGGCATTGCCGCCATGGCCGTCGCCGCCGTGGATTTGCCCCAATGAACCATGCCTAAAGCCGAAATCAGTTGGAAACGCACCACCGCCGAAGGCGGCCCGCTCCAATGCTATGCCCAGCACGTCGGCAAATCCTGGATCTTTCATCACCGCGAAAAACGCTTTGATCAATGGCAAACCGTCGAGAATCCACCCGTCGAAGACTGGCTTGCCTTGCTCGACTCCGTCCGCCGCCGCATCAACCGCCGCCTGCTTCGCCCTGAAGAAGAAGACCGTCTCGTCAAAATCATTTCCGAACGATTTCCCGGCGCCGACACCCGCCCAGAAGATTCCCACTCCCCCGATGAAGCCGACGAGTAAAAAGACCAACTCCGCAATCCCAACCATCCTCGTCGCTCCCAGCACCGAACGCGAAGGGGCCGAGTTTGCCGACTGGTCTCTCAGCCTCTCCAATCGTTATACCGACGCCCTGATGGCTGCCGGCGGACTGCCGGTCGTTTTGCCCGCCTCCGCCAGCCCGGAAGTCATCGCCGAGGCCGTGCGCCGCTGCGACGGCGTTCTCCTGACTGGCGGCGACGACATTGATCCCAAATGCTATGCTGCCGATTTGTCCGAGGCCCTCGCCAGGACCTCCCGCAACCATGACACCGAGCGCGATGCCTGGGAAAAAGTGCTCATCGAACAAGTTTTCCAGCAGCGCAAGCCCCTGTTCGGAATCTGCCGCGGCCAGCAAATGTTGAATGTGGCCCTCGGCGGCTCCCTCCTGGTGGACATTCCCAGCCAGGTCCCAAACGCCCTCAATCACAATCAAATGGCGCGAAAGACCGAACCGGTACATACTGTCAATGTCGTTGCGGACAGCTTGCTCGCCACAATAGCGGGCGCGACGACGTTGGGCGTCAACAGCACCCACCACCAGGCGGTCGGCCGCGTGGCCGCGCCGTTGCGGGCGGTCGCGCAAAGCGCCGACGGGGTGATCGAGGCGCTGGAGCTGAAGGACCCCGGCCAATTGCCGTTTCTGCTGACCGTGCAGTTCCACCCGGAACGCATGGTTGACGGGAGCGCCGGTTTTTTGCGATTATTCAGCAGCTTTGTTCACGCCGCCGCGCGGCCGAATGAAAGGTTATTATGCTAACTAAAGTCATGGTGGTGGACGATACCGAGACCATCCGCGATCTCTTGAGCGCCATCCTCCAGAAGGAGGGCTACGAGCCTGTCCTCAAAGCCAGCGCCGCGGAGTTGATCGCCTCGTTCTCCCAACCCCAGCCCGACGTCATCCTGTTGGACCTGGTGCTCCCGGACGGCGACGGTCTTGAACTCCTGCCCCAAATCAAAAAGCAATGGCCCGACACCGAGGTCATCGTCCTCACCGGCCACGCCACCTTTGATGCCGCCGTCGAAGCCACCAAGCGCGGCGCCTACCACTTCCAAAACAAACCCTTCGACACCAAGACCCTCCTCCTTTCCGTCGAGCGCGCCCTCGAACACAAACGCCTCAACGAAGAGGCCAGTTCCCTGCGCAAAGCCCTCGCCACCATGAGCGGCGGCGCCGCCCCCATTTTCCAGAGCATGGCCATGAAGGCCATCGTCCGCACCGTCGAAAAAGTCGCCCCCAGCGACCTGTCCATCCTCCTCACCGGCGAAAGCGGCACCGGCAAGGAAGTCATCGCCGACCTCATCCACAATCTCAGCCCCCGCAGCAAAGGCCCCCTCATCAAAATCAATTGCGCCGCCCTGCCCCGAGAATTGATCGAAAGCGAACTCTTTGGCTCCGTCAAAGGCGCCTTCACCGGCGCCAACATGGACCGCGAAGGCCTCTTCAAGCAGGCCGAAGGCGGCACGCTGCTACTGGATGAAATCTCCGAAATGCCCATTGACACCCAGAGCAAGCTGCTGCGCGTCCTGCAGGAAAAAGAAGTCCGGCCCGTCGGCGGCCGCACCAGTTACAAGAGCGACTGCCGCATCATCGCCTCCACCAACCGCCAGGTCGAGGAAGCGGTCAAGTCCGGCAAACTTCGCGACGACCTCCGCTACCGCATCTGCGCCACCTCCATCCATCTTCCCCCGTTGCGCGAGCGCCGCGAAGACATCACCCCCCTGGCCAACGCCTTCCTCAAACGCTACGGCTCCCAGGCCGGCCGCGAAATCACCGGCTTCACCCCGGAAGCGGCCGACGCCCTCCGCGCCTTCGACTGGCCCGGCAACATCCGCCAGTTGCAAAATGAAATCCAGCGCGCCGTCCTTATGTGCGAAGGCACCAACGTGGACCTCCGCGACCTCTCCATCACCACCCTGATGAAAGAAAAGCAAAGCCCGGACCTCACCTTGATGGAAGCCATGGAACGCAACACCATCATCCAGATGCTCAAGGAAACCGGCGGCAACAAACTCGAAACCGCCAAGCGCCTCGGCATCGGCCGCCAGACCCTCTACAACAAAATCAAAATCTACGGCATCGAACCATAACCCCTCATTTTTGAGGAGCACACGCGCCCTCGCGTGTCGCGGTCGTCGCCCCCGCCGGCCGCTTTCGTACCGGGCCGCATTCGTTTCCGCAGCATGAAGCCATCACACCATTTATGCCCGATCAGGCGGTTTTCGATTTCTTTTGCAACCCCCCTGTTGGCGTAAAATTGATGGCATGAGTTTGGCTGAGATTAAAGACCAAATTACAGAGATGAGCGCGGAGGATCGCCTTGAAGTTGCTGCCTTCATTTCCCATCTCAATCAGGTTGACGACCCGGCGTATCAAGCCGAATTGGACCGTCGCCTTGCCGACATGGATCAAGGCCACAAGTCAAGAATGGCGGATTTGGAACACCTCCATGACAAGTTAACCGCAAGCGGGCGGTGATCCGCGAATTTGGCTGTAGTTGTCCGGGTCCGGTAACTGGCTCCTTTCCTAACTGATTTTGCGGCAATTGTTTACGCAAGACGGACTGGCCAGTGTCAGTGAAAGTGTCGGTAAATTGGGGTGCGGATCAATAATTCGCCACAATTTGCCAAAACTCCGCTGAAACTCCGCCAAAGCTCGGATGCGTTAAACCGAAACATGGCTTTTTCAGTGCGTGGGCAACGGGTTAGTTAAATTGCACTCGACTTAAAATCAAGGAAGGTGTACGTTGATCGGCATGATAGTCACAACCGAAATTGCTGCCGGGCAGCTTGCCGAACTGGTCAAACACGTTCAGGCGGGAGACGAGGTGCTGCTCACGCAAAGCAGCAAACCTGTGGCTAAACTCGTGTCTGCATCTGAAACGGCGATTTCGCCCGGCACCCCCTTGCTGGTTCGTTCCCTGAAGGGCCACCGCGCCCTGGCGCCTGCCATTTCCCAAGCAGAATTGGCTGAGGAAATTTTCGGACGGCAATGATTGGCCTGGATTGCAATATCCTTGTCCAGCTTGCCTTTGCCGATCATCCGGGTAACGCAAGAACCGTCTCGGCAGTTCAGGTTGAGACATCGAAGGGCGAAAGGCTGGTTTTCCCATCATTAGTAATCGCTGAATTTCTCCATGTAGCCACAGACGACCGCAGGTTCGCACCGCCACTAACTATGGCCGAAGCCCTGGACTGGATCGATGAGCTCCTCAAGAATCCGGCAGTCGGCCTTCTTGAACCGACCCCGGCAAGCACAAATCAAGCCCTGCGCTGGATGCGGCAGTTCAACTTGGGGCGCAAGCGCATTCTTGACACCCAGTTAGCGGCTGTCCTCTACGTCGGCGGCGTCCGCCGTTTGCTCACATCCAATCCCGCGGATTTTCAGGTTTTTGGCGTATTGGAAGCTGTGACTCCGTGAAAAATCACGCGACTGGGCGGGCAAAAGTTCAGCCGCTCTTTTGTCGTTGGGGACTTGCGCCGTCCCAAAGCCCCGGTGCCGAGCTTCACGCCGTCTTGTCCCGCCGCAGGCCCGGCGAAGGCGGACCTGTCCTCCGTAGCGCGCCGCGCGGAGGAGGAAGGCCCGGCGAAGGCGGACTTGTCGCGCCGAAGTGCGGAGCACGAAGGAGGGATGTCAACACGCGAACGCTTCCTCCTTCGCCTGGCTACGGTGGGACAAACCGCCCCGACAAGTGCCTGGTCGTGCCATTGCTTGCCTGTCCTCCGTAAGCCGGGCGAAGGAGGACGCTCCGCCTCCCTCGCAACATTGGGGCCAATGCCGCCACCACCAGGGCAGGGCTTCGCGGGTTGCGCCCGTCTACGCTCAGACGGCTTGATAATTTCACTTTACGAGCGGTTTCAGGGCCATAAGATTTCCACATGGCCAAGAAATCGAAGTCGGAGTTTGTCCAGTGGATGCCCTATATCCTTGATGCTTTGCGGGAGCTCGGTGGGTCGGCCACGCCGAAGGAGGTTTATGATGCCGTCGCACGACTGGCGAAGGTTCCCGATGAGAAACGCTTTGCGAAGATGAGCGGAGGGAGTGATCGGTTCCCCAATCAAGTGGCTTGGGCGCGGCTACAGCTTGTTAAGGAAGGCCTTTTGTCGTCACCGAAGCGCGGAATTTGGATGCTTACTCCTGCTGGGAAGAAGAAACATCTTACCTACGAGGAGTCGCACCAGATATTTCTGAGGTGGGTCCGCATTTTTGCAGAGCGGCGATCACAAGTCCTAGATTCGCCGCAAGCCACACCTGGCGAAACGCCCGGCGAGTTGACCCCCGCCAGTTACAAAGAGGAAATGCTCTCGCAGTTACAGAAAAGCTCGCAAAGCGAAGGCATTATCGAAGCTCCCACCGGCTACAAAGAGGAAATGCTCTCGCAGTTACTTGCCTTGACGCCAGCCGCATTTGAGCGATTCTGTGCCGATCTTCTAAAGCATCTTGGACTGGAGCGCGTCAAGGTTACAGGTGGAACAGGCGACAAGGGTATAGACGGCGAAGGATACCTGCCGATCGGGCCGATTGTGACCGCCAAGATAGCCTTTCAGTGCAAGCGTCATTCCGGCGCGGTTTCATCCAAAGATGTTCAAAGCTTTCAAGGAGCGATTGGCGCGGCGGAAAAGGGCATATTCTTTACGACTGGTTACTTCACGGATAGCGCGCGGGAAGCTGCACGCAGTCCTGGCTGCAAACCCATCGAGTTGATAGACGGTGATCGTCTGGTTGATCTGTGTGAGAGCAATGAGTTTGGCCTTAAACCCGCAAAAACGTACGAGGTTGATTACGCCTTTACCTCCAATTATGAAAAGGAAGCAAAAGGGCCAAAGGGCGGAAACACCTAAAGACTTGGAAGTGCGGATGTGAGTCCCGACACCGGCCCGATTTAAGCTCAATTTACATCAGGCGTATATTCGATGAATTTCGCGGCTATCCATTCAAAGGAGATTCAACTCTAACAGTCACTAAAACTACCGATATGACCCTGCACGATTGGACGGAAATAATTTCAATCATCAAAGATGTTGTCGTAGCTCTTGCCGCAGTATTCGCTGCATTTGTCGCATTTTCAGGACTCCGAGCATGGAGGCGCGAATTGAAAGGCAAATCGGAATTCACAAGAGCGAAAGAAGTTCTAAAGGCAGTGTATCGCGTTCGCTATGCCTTTTGGGATGTAAGAAATCCAGCAATCTGGCAATACGAATATCCCAAGGATATGTGTGATTCTGACGGCCGTTTGAAGAAGGAGAATTCTTATGAGGGAAGACTTCAAGTTTATGAAAAGAGATGGAAAAATCTCGAAAACGCTTTCAATCAGCTAAAGGAACAGCACTTAGACGCCGAGGTTGAATGGGGGCACGATTTTCAGGATGTGATTGAGCCCCTCTTAAAATGTCAAGGCGAACTCATGGTCGCAATTCAGCAATACTTAGAGCCACATTCCGACCGTACTGTTCCTGATGAGAATCAGTCCAAGTGGAGCGAAATTGTCCATCGCTCTCGAAATGACAAATTTACACAACAAATCGACGCGGCCATACAGGAATTTGAAAAAAGATTGCGGCCATTGATAAAAGCATAGTCCTAAACCTGTTGCTTCCCCAAAGTCAAGGACACACGGAAAACCGCTTTTATAAGGGTAAGGAGGTCATAAGGAGGTCAGGGATGACTAATGGTATATTTTATTGAAGCCCGGAGTTGCGAATTACAATTGTAGCACCGCGAAAAAGGCCGATCAATTTCGGCAGACGTTCAAGCCAAAACTCAACATTGCAAAACAGCTCGGCCGTGAAATCTTCGGACCACAATTGGCTCTTGCGCAAAAATTTCTGCTTCTCCGGGGGGCGTGTTCCCCAAACGGTATCTTTAAGAAAAAATCACGCAATTCCAACAAAATTCTTGCCGCAATCAAGAGCGTGATGATCTCACCTGCTTTGCAACGTCAACCTCGCCTCCGGCAGCCCCGCCGCCGTCACTGTCACATAAATCACTCCGCTCTGATGCGGCAGGCCCTGCACCACCGCCAAGGCCCGGCCCCGGTTCAACTGCCGCGACGGACTGCGCAACGGCGTCGTGTCGTTTTGGTTCCCGTTGTCCACCGCCAGCAACCGGCCCGCGCCGCTCACCGCCACCGAGCATAAAGCGTCCCCGCGCGGCTCCAACACCCCCTTGTCGTCCACCAACCGCAACTCGATGTTCGCCGCGTCTTCCCCATCCGCCTTGAGCCTGCTCCGGTCCGCCGCCAGTTCAATCCGCGCCGCCTTGCCCGCCGTTGTCAATCGGTATTCCACCGTCTTGCCGCCGCTCCTTCCCACCGCCTTCAACTCGCCCGGTTGGAAAGCCGTCTCCCATCGCAATACCAGGTCGGTCGTGCCCGCCGGCCTCTTCACCCCAAGCGATTTTCCGTTCAAAAACAGTTCCACCTCCTTGCAATTGGAATAAACCTCCACCGGCAGATTCGTCCGCGCATCCTCCTCCCAATTCCAATGGCTCTCCACGTCGCCGAACCGTCCGCGCCCGAATCCTCCCCCGCGCGGACCCGGCCGCACCCCCGCGAACACCATCGGCTTCTCCGCCCAAAGCGCCTCGCGCATCCAACCCCGCGACTTCATGAAGCCGCAAGTGTCCAGCAAACCACTCGCCGAGCCATGATTCGGCCAGGCATTGGCTTCCCCGATAAAATCAAACCCCACCCACAAAAACTGCCCTGTCACGCGCGCGTTGGTCGCGATCAGGTTCACATAACCCAGTTCCACGCCATCCTCGCTCCCCACAAATTTTCGCTCCGGATACTTGGCCAGGTCGCTCTTCAATTCGTCCAACTGATAATTGTAACCCACCACATCCAATTCGTCCGCCAGGCCAATCCGATTGGAAGTGCGCAACGTCGCCAACCCCGCCGTGATCGGCCGCGTCGTGTCGCCGCGCCGCGCCGCCGCCATCAGCCTTTGTCCGTCGTTGGCCAGCACGCCCGCCGTCTGGTCGTTGAACGGGTCGTTCTCATAATCCACTTCGTTCCCAATGCTCCAGAGAATCACCGACGGATGATTCCGGTCCCGCATAACCATGTCCAGCATGTCGGCCTCCGCCCATTGCGCGAAGAATTCCGAATAACTGCCGTGCAGCGACGGCTGGCCCGCGTTGCGCCCGATCACCCACTTGTGTTTGGAACCGCTCCATTCATCAAACGCCTCGTCCATCACCAAAAATCCCAGCCGGTCGCACATCTCCAGCAATTCCGGCGCGGGCGCGTTATGGCTGGTGCGGATGGCGTTGCACCCCATCTCCTTCAAGAGGCGCAGACGCCGTTCCAGCGCCGCCTCCGGCACCGCCGCCCCCAGCGCCCCGGCGTCATGATGAAGGCACACTCCCTTGAACTTGGCCGGCTCGCCGTTCAACAGGAATCCGCGCTGCGCGTCAAACACACTGTCGCGGATGCCAAAAGTCGTCTTGACAATATCCGCGGTCCGCCCTCCCGCGCGCAAAGTCGTCACGGCCGAGTAAAGATTTGGATGGTCCGGCGACCAGAGGTTGGGCCGGCTCACCGTCACCCTCTGCACCACCGTTTTTTGTCCGCCGCCGAGGGTTGTCTTGAGACTCGTTTCCCCCGCCCGATGCCCTTTGTCATCGCGCAATTCCGTCCTCACCTCGATTTCCCCGGCAGGGCCGTCGCTTTCCAGCGTCGTTTGAATTTGCGCCTCCGCCCAATTCGCCGTTGCTCCCGGCGTCACCACAAAGACCCCGTCCCGGCTCACGTGCGTCTTCTCCGTCGCCACCAGCCAGACGTGCCGATAAATTCCCGAACCCACGTAAAAGCGCGAATCATCCATCGCCGAATGATCCACCCGCACCGCCATCACATTCGTTGCCCCAAATTTCAAATGCCCCGTCAAATCGCAGGCAAAACTGGTATAAGCCCACGGCCTTCCCCCGACCAACGCGCCGTTCAGCCACACCTGGCTCTTCTCCGAAACCCCGTCAAACTCCACGCTCACCATCTTCTCCCGCCAATCCGCCGGAACCACAAACCTCTTTTGATACCATGCAATCCCTCCCGGCAAATACCCTGTGCAACTGAAATTCGTCCTCGAAAAATCCCCCTCCACGCTGAAGTCATGCGGCACATTCAACACCCGCCAGCTCGCATCCGCAAAATCCGCGTTGCCCGCCTCCGGCACGTCCCCCAAATGAAACCGCCAGTCAAAATCAAACGACTCCCGCACCCGCGGCGGCGACGCCGCGCGGGCAATAATCGCTGTTTGCCACAAAGCCGCCGTCGCCAAACACAGCTTCACCGTGCGCCACCACCATCGCATTTTGCGGGAATTCATCAGAACACCCTATTCCACCCCGCCTCCCCCTGGCAAGCCAACGCCGCAGGCATGAACGCACAGATTCTCTATTGGCAAAATCTGAATGGTTTTCAGCAATTTCGGTTCACCTTTAAAGATTGACTCATTTCCCCCTTTTGTTAATTTGCCCGACAAGTTTTAAAGGAAACTCCTTATGCCCAATACAACTACTAAAACACAAAAATACGTTTATCTTTTCGGAAACAAGAAAGCTGACGGCGACGGTTCCATGAAAGCCCTCCTCGGCGGCAAAGGCGCCAACCTTGCGGAAATGACCCGCATCGGACTGCCTGTGCCGCCCGGCTTCACCATCACCACCGAGGCCTGCGCCTATTTCTACGCCCACAAACGCTCCTATCCCAAGGAAATGTGGGCCCAGGTCAAGGCCGGCATCGCCAACACCGAGAGCATCCTCGGCAAAAAGCTGGGCGACCTCCAGAAACCCCTCCTCGTCTCCGTCCGCTCCGGCGCCCGCGAATCCATGCCCGGCATGATGGACACCATCCTCAACCTCGGCCTCAACGACCAAACCGTCGTCGCCCTGGAAAAAGCCAGCAACAACCCCCGCTTCGCCTGGGATTGTTACCGCCGCTTCATCCAAATGTACGGCGACGTCGTCATGGGCGTCCAGAAACGGCCCGACGAAGACCATGAGCCGTTTGAAACCGTCATCGAAAACCTGAAAGCCGAGCTTTTCCCCGGCAAACAACACATCGAGGACACCCAGATTGACGCCGCCGGACTCCGCACCCTGGTGCAGCGCTTCAAGAACCTCGTCAAAGAGCGCGCAGGCAAGGAATTCCCCACC